>Ga0206131_10000026_pt1 | contig 218208 bp, 183 predicted proteins | sample Helgoland_Spring_FD_148636 | JGI IMG/M metagenome (GOLD analysis project Ga0206131, IMG submission 148636) | Pelagic subsurface seawater microbial communities from Kabeltonne, Helgoland, North Sea - Helgoland_Spring_Bloom_20160517_1 | ecosystem: Environmental > Aquatic > Marine > Epipelagic ...
AAACAGTTCTTCCTGAAGGAAAAATATCAAAAGAAGATCTAAATTTATTTAGACTTGAAGATGATCCGAAAAAAGCTGTTCAGCATATTGTAGATTTTTACAAAAAATACCTAATCAAACCTAATTTTTAATTCATTAAATTTTCGATTTAACAATTAGGTGTTTGTAATTACACTTTACCTATACTATTAGGGGGGAAGTTAAAAAATAGTTTTGTTTCTAGTGAAACTTAACTTCTCACCACTATGATACGATTAGCTTCAATATTTTTAGGCTTTTTTCCACTTCTTTTTATTACAACTATAAAATCAGAAGATGTAAAAATCACCCAACAATCAAAATCGAAAATTGCCCAAGGAGAAGAATTTGTAGTTGAAGTAAAAGTTGAAAAAGGAGACATTGAAGGTTTCGCAAAGTATCAACTCGATATTCCAAAGGGCTTAATTGCCGAGCAAATTGAGGTTTTGGGTGCTACTTTTACCTTTGATGAAGGAACTATAAAAATAATTTGGCTAGCATTACCTTCAAAAAATGAATTTACATTCACCTACAAAATAAAAGTACCCGAAGACTTTTCTAACCAAATATTTAACCTTGAAGGTCGATTTTCATACTTAGAAGAAAACAATCGAATGATTGCTGAAGCTAATAAAGTTCAAGTTCAAATTGGTGAAACTGAAGAAGAAATTTTAGCTGCAATTCCACCTGAACCTGCATCTGCTCAAGCAATAAGAGATGTAGTATCGGTAGATGAAAACACCTTTGAAGTTGAAGTAACCATCGCAAAATCAAATATTGATGGGTTTTCTAAAATTGAAGATACTTATCCCGAAAAATTTGAAATTTCTGTTATTGATGATGGTGGAAGCGTTTTCAGCTACGTAAAAAACAAAGCAAAATTTGTTTGGATGAATACTCCTGCAGCTGATTCATACACAATAAAATACCAAATAAAAACAGAAGGCAAATCAGTTGATTTTAATGCCGTTGTTGGCGAATATTCTTATTTAGATAACAATGAAACCAAAAAAGTTTCAATTGAAGTAGGCGCATTACCCTCAATTTCTACACCTGCCGTTTTGGCTGAAAACACCTCCCCAACAGAAACCGAGAATGAAGTAGAAGTTGCAACTGAGCAAGAAATTGCGCCTCAACCAAAAGAAGAAGAAATCACAAAAACTGAAGAAATAGCAAATGCCAAAGTCAAAGAAAATAAGCAAGTTAAAGAAGTAGAAAAGAAAAAAACTACAGATGCTAAACCAAAAGAGACAGTTAAAAAAGTAGAGAAAGTTGTTGAAGAGGTTGTTGAACCTGTTGAAGCATCAACAAAAGAAAACATTACCGAAAACATTCCTTCGCCACAAAATGGAATAATATACAGAGTTCAAATTTTAGCTGGCAAAAACCTAGTAAATGGCGCATATTTTAAAGCAAATCATAATTACGAAGAAAATTTTGTAACAGAAAATCACAAAGGTTTGGTAAAATATACAACAGGTAGTTACGATGTTTACAAAAGTGCAAGAGACAAAAGAGAAGACTTATCAGGAAAATACACATTACCTGGCCCGTTTGTTACTGCTTATAACAATGAGCAACGAATAACAGTGCAAGAAGCGCTTATGATTTCAAACCAAAAGTGGTATAAATAAATTGGTTTGTTTATTTGAAGATAAATGATTTATTTTCGTACCCTTAGATTCAAACAATTCTATTGAAAAAAGCATTAATTTTTTTCCTTTTAGTTTGTGCACAACTCACAGGGTTTTCTCAAGAAGAAAATACATATGAATTAAAAAACGTAATTTTTAAACCAACCCTTTGTGTAGGCGTTGGTATGATGAATTATTATGGAGATATCAGTAGAAACAACCGAACAAATAATCCCTTAATATCTGATATTGGATATGATTTTAGAGTCTCTTTTCCTTTATACAGAGGCTTTGACATCAATTTTAATATTTTAACGGGTAATGTTTCGGCTAATGAAATAACAACAACAAGAAACATAAATTTTAGAAGTAAAATATTTTCAGGAGGTATATCTGCAGCCTATAATTTTGATCATTTTCTTCCAGCTAATAGGAAAATAGAGCCTTTTGTTTCTCTTGGTGTTGAGTTAGTCGAATATCTTTCGAAAACAGATTTGTATGACGGTTATGGCAACCTATATTACTATTGGGATGACGGAACCATCAGAAACCTTCCAAATTTACCTGAAAACGAATTAATTTCTACAAGACTCTCAAGAGATTATGTTTACGAAACTGATATCAGAAAAGCCAATGTTGATGGATTTGGCAATTATCCTGAGCAAACCATAGGCATACCTGTAGGTGCAGGAGCAAACATGTTTATTACAGATAAATTATCTTTAAGAGTAGGAGCTACAATGCATATTTTGTTTAATGATTATTTAGATGGGATTACTCCAAAAAGTGTTGGTGTAAGAAAAGGCAAATCAGGAAACGACATGTTTTTATACTCTTTTGCTAGTTTATCATACAACTTGTCAAATGCACCTAACTCATACCTTGGCTTAAGCCGCAAAGATTTAAAAGCTTTAGACTTAGGAGATGAGGATGATGATGGTGTTATAGATTTAAAAGATGAATGCCCTCAAACTCCTTATGGAGCTCCAATTGATAAAGTTGGTTGTCCGCTTGATTCTGATAATGACGGTGTGCCAGATTACAAAGATTTAGAAGAAAACACACCAGATTCAGCCATTGTTGATTCATTAGGCAGAGCCATGAATAATGAACAGTTACAAGAAGTTGCTAAGCTTTACAATGATAGTACCTCTGGTGAATACCAAGATACTTCATTTGCTATGGAGTTAACAGACAAAACCCGCAGAAATAACAAGGGTGAAAATACTAACCAAGGTGGAATTCCTGTTGGCCCAAGCACTGGTAATCAAACTGGTGGAAGCAGCGCACAAGGTGGAAATACAGCTAAACCAATTGAAGGATTAAATGTGCCAACTCCAGAATGTTATGATGGAGTAGTTTACAGGGTACAAATAATGGCAACCAAAGCTAAACCGGCTAAAAACCCCTACCCTTCTATTACTGATTTAGTTGGTTCAGATTTCGGAGACGGCTATTACAGATTCTTTACAGGAGAATACAACAACAAGCCAGAGGCTGATGCCAAAAGAAATAGTTTAAAAACTCAAGGTTTCAAAGACCCATTTGTACGAGTTTTCCAAGATTGTAAGTTATTGCCAATTGGTGCTGGACCAACTGGCAAGCCTGCTAGTATCAAGCCAAAATCTGGTGGGGTAAGTTCAGGAGCATTAAACAAGCCTATTGATGGAATAAATGTACCAGAGCCAAAATGTGATGGTAATGGCCCTATTTACCGAGTACAAATAATGGCAACTAAGGTTAAACCTAAAACTAATCCCTATCCAAATATTTCTGATTTATCAGGAACTTATTTTGGTGATGGTAACTACAAATTCTTTGTTGGAAATTATGCCACCAAAGGCGAAGCTTTATCTAGAATTGCTGAATTAAAATCTCAAGGTTTTAAAGGTCCATTTGTAAGGGTTTTTGAAAATTGCGACATCCTACCAGCCGGAACTTACCCTGAAGGAAAGTCTAGTGGTGCAAAGTCTGTAACTCCTGAAAAAAATACACCAACAAACAAAACAAGCAATTCAAGTAATACAGGTAATTCTGGCAGCGCCACTTCTACTCCATTGCCAGCAGGTAATTTTAGTTTACCTCCTACTATGGATGAAGCAAAATTTAAGTTTAGAGTTTTACTTGCTGAGTTTGATGGAAGCGCGCCTACATCCGCAATAAGCCAATTCGAAAATTATGGTCCAGTTGATTCAAAATCAATTAACGGAAAAACCTACTTGTTTATGGGTGAATTCCCAAAATTAGATATGGCTAAAAGATTCCAAAAAGAACTTGAAGCCGAAGGCCTAAATAAACTAAGTATTTCTGGAGAATACGACGGTAAAATTCTTCCTAAAGAGGAATTTAACCTTTTGTTTGAATAATAACAATAATAACAACACAACCTTTTACACTAATTTTCGTCCTACGGTAAAATACGTATTTACTAGTGTTTGTAATACACGTATTCTTGCATAATATTTTGAAAATTAGCTAAATGTCAAAAACAATCTTAACGAGAGTAATTGTAACTCTTGCCTTGGTTTTTATTATTCCTTTTTCAATAATTGCCCAAAAAACATTTGTAGACTCTACTAATGTAAATTGCAGTTATGCCAACGGAGTTGCAACAATATACCCATCTCCAATAAATATACCCGCAAATGTTGCTACCAATGCAACAGGTAATATTACAGTAACCTTCAAATATGCTGGACAGTTGTTGTATTCGTATGAATATTTAACTCTTTATGGAGAAAACAACTATTTTCTCTCAAATTCTAATTTATATGCTAATTGCCCGTCAACTTTTAGTTCTCAAAACATTACCATTCCTCAATCTACCTATGCGAACTGGTTATCTGATGGCCAATTAATTTTTGGCATTTCAAGCACTACTTACGTAAATAACTCTTGTTCTTTTAAAAGTTATTCTAATATTAATTTCTGCACTAAAATTATTGTAAGTATTAATTATTACGAATACCCTGATGACGCAGGCGTAACAAGTTTTATTGCCCCATTGCAAAACACCAATTCAGGATCTCAACCTATTGTTATTCAAGGATTAAATTTTGGTACAGATTCATTGTCTTCTGTAAATATTGGTTGGAGTGTGAATGGTACACCCCAAACTGGTAAAACATTAAGCTTTTCTCCTTCAATTGCACCCAACAATACTTTTACTGACACTATTGGAAATTACAATTTCGCGAATTCTGCTTCATACCTAATTAAATCTTGGACAAATTCTCCTAACGGAAATTTAGACAGTTTAGCGGCAAATGACACTGCAAGGACATCAACCTGCGTTGGATTTTCTGGAACTTATACAGTTGGAAATTCAACAGCTAGTTTTAAGAATTTAAATGATGCATTTAACAACTTTAAAGGCTGTGGAATTTCTGGACCTGTAACCTTAAACTTTGTAGATTCAACATATGAAAGAATTGAGATAATTACAGACTCAATTTCTGGCTACTCTCAAACCAATAATATTACCATAAACGGAAATGGAAATACTGTTTGGTACTTTAATGATTATACCAATAGATCAATTATTGACTTAAACGGTGCCGATTACTTAGTATTTGATAGCTTAAACCTAAAAAATAATTCAACTAGCTATGGTTGGGGTTTTTGGCTGCATAATTCTGCTGATAACAATACCATAAAAAATTGCACCATTGACAATGATTTTATTACCGGCACTAGCAATGCAAACTCTGGTGGAATTGTATTTTCAAATTTATATTATGGACTTTATAATGGTGATAATGGCTCATACAATACCATTGAAAATAATAATATTATTGGCGCAGCTAGTGGCGTTTCCATTATTTCAACAAACGTTACTAGTCAAGTAAATTTAGGGAATAAAATAAAAAATAATCTTTTCAAAAATCAATTAACTTATGGTATTTACCTAAATTATACAGATAGCACTTTAATTGAAAATAATGAAGCAATAAACCCTAAATTAATAAACTCAACTCAATATTTTTTATACTCACGATATGATAAAAACCTTAATGTAAACGGAAACTACATCCATAACTTTATTTTTCCTAAATCTGGTTATTCTTTTTATGGCTTTTATTTATATTATTCTGATGCAACTTCTGTAAACCCGCATTATTTCTATAACAACATAATTGAAGACCCAACCGATGATTATTATTTTTATGGTTTATATAATTATTATTCGGATTATGTAAATTTTTACCACAACACTATTCGATGCGAAGATGACAACTACCTAAATCAATCTTTTGGAATTTACGATAGGTATGGATATTACTCAAATTACAAAAACAATAATCTTTACTTCGATTTAAAAAATAACAACAATTATCATTATGGCATTTACTATTATTCAAACTCTACCGCTATTTATGATGATTACAATAATGTTTACTTTAAAGACCAAGGAACATATCAGTACTATGGTTATGCTTCGGGTTATAGAAAAAATTTAAGCGATTGGAAAATTTATTATTACCGCGGACCCAATAGCTTTGAAATAAATCCAATTTTTGTTAATGACTCGTCCTCCGCTCCAAAAAATGTTTCGTTAAACAATACTGGTACTACTTCTCTTGGAATTACGAAAGATTTTTACGGCATAACGCGAAACTCACCTCCAGATGTAGGAGCAATTGAGTTTACTCCTCCAAATAACGATTTAGCCTTAGTATCGGTTAATTTACCCGACTCCGGCTGTGGTTTAAATGCTGCCCAAATTATTTTTGAGGTTGGTAATTTTGGTATTAACTCCTACTCCACTTTTAATGGTTATTATCAAGTTGATAATGGCTCATTAGTTTCGCAAACCTTTACTAGTTCAATGCCTTCTGGTGTTGTTAGCAATTTCACTTTTGATTCAATTGCAAATTTCCCTACTTCAGGTCAATCCTACAATGTAAATGTTTGGATTTCTGCTACCAACGATTCGGATCCATTAAATGATAGCCTATTAGGGAATTCAGTAAAAAATATATCTCCAACTCTAATTTTATCAACTGATTCTTTGTATGAGCCTGTTTCAAGCAACAGTTATCCTATTTACGGAAACTTCGCTAATGGATGGACTGCTAGCCCATCATCTGCAACGGGATATTTTTGGACAACTGACAATTTTTATACTCAGTCTTCCACAGGACCTTATTATGACCACACATATGGCAATACAAATTCTTTAGCTAGATATTTTTACACCGAAACTTACTCTTCTGTTGCAAATCAAATTGCAACACTTACTTCACCCTGTATAGAAATATCTGATACTACTCAAAAAATTCCCATTCTAAAGTTTTGGTATCATAAATATGGATATCAAATGGGAGATTTATACATTCAAATAGGTTCAGGTGAATCTTATTTTACAATTGATTCAATAATTGGACAAACGCATTTTGGATATAGTAATTCTGACCCTTGGGATGAAAAAGTAATTGATTTAACATCTTATAGGGGCCAAGCTTTTAACCTTCGATTTAAAGCTGTTTCTGGCGTTGGAACTTACGCAGATATGGCATTAGACGATATAAAAATAGTTTACCAACCATTAACTTGCGATTCTATATCTAGTGTAATTGTTTCTCAATTAAATGACACTTCTGTCGACTTTTCGTGGGAATCGAATTTTGGTGCATCAAACACACAAATACAATGGGGTCAAAAAAACTTTACTTTAGGCAACGGTTCAAATGATAGTACAGCAAATAACTTTTTCCATATAGGTGGATTATCTAATTTAACTGACTATGATTTTTATATCAGGGAAAAATGTGCCGACGGTGGTTTTACAGTATGGTCTGGACCGTTTTCAATATTTACCAATAATTACTGTAAAACTAGTCTTCATAATAATGGATGTGATGTTGCCAGTGGAATAAACTCTGTTCAACTAGGAACTATTCAAAATACTACTTCTGGTTGCTCTGGTTCAGCCAATAATTTTTACAGTTTTTATCAAAACCAACAAACCGATTTAGAAGCAGAGGAAAATTACACCATAGACCTTTTAGGAGAAGGAAGCTATAGAATTTATTTTGGTGTTTGGATAGATTATAACAAAGACGGTGATTTTGATGATGTAAGTGAATTCGTAGGTACTGTTTACGCTGCAAATTCTTCTACTCCAGTAGCAATAAACTTCACAATACCTAATGGAGTTGATACAGGAATTACCATGATGAGAGTTAGGTCTGACTATAATAACCTTTATAGCAATTATAGTTGTACTTACTTAGCTTATGGAGAAACAGAAGATTATTTGGTAAGGCTTTTACCTCCTCCAACATGTAAAAGACCTCAAAACTTAGGGGCTGGATTTGAAACAACAACCTCTACGAGACTTTTTTGGAATTCGAGAGGCACAGGTTCAAATTGGGAAATTGAATATGGCTCAGGAACTTTAACAAAAGGAAATGGAACCACGGTAAATTCAACTGATTCAAGTTATATTCTAACAGGATTAAATGCTTACTCAAATTACTCATATTATGTTAGAACAATTTGCGGTGCTGGCGATACAAGTAAATGGGCAGGGCCTTTAACTTTTAACACTTACCCCTATTGCTATAATGGATTACATACTTTAGGTTGTTCTCAATCTACACCATATGATGTTGGATTAGTACAATTAAATACCATCAACAACATAACTAACAATTGCCCTCCAGGCTCATTTTCAAATTTTTCAAACCTAACCACCGATTTATTACCAAGCAACTCATACCAATTAACCATAGGTACCAATAACCAAGCTTCTTTAAATATGGGCGTTTGGATTGATTTTAATAACGATGGTGATTTTAATGATGCTAACGAATTTGTTCTTTCGGGCACCTCAAATTCTATAACTAATTTAACTGGGCTAATTAGTGTTCCTTTAAATGCCGTAACAGGAAATACTGTTATGCGGGTAAGGTCTAGCAATAACTCTATAAACAGTAGTACTTCATGCACTAGTTTATATTATGGCGAAACTGAAGATTATATTGTAAACATATTGCCTGCTCCTACATGTCCATCTCCAAATAATTTAAATGTTTCTAATATTACAAGCTCATCAGCTAATGTTTATTGGACAAGTATTGGAAGTGGCTCAAAATGGCTAGTTCAATACGATACAGTAGGTTTTAGTTTAGGAAGTGGAAATATTGATTCATCCACATCAACTAATTACACTGTAAATAATTTATTGTTATTTGGTTCTTACGATGTTTATATTAAAGAAATATGCAGTAGCTCTGATAGCTCAACTTGGACAGGACCTATTACCTTTAATGTTAACCCATATTGTACTACCAATTTACATTACTCATACTCAAATTGTACTTATGAGATTGATTCTGTAAAACTTGGTACTCTAAACTATTATGACCAAGGTGAGCCTTGTCCGCCATTTTCATATCATGAAATGTTTAGCTATGCTACCTCTTTGTATAAATTAGATAATTATACCTTAAGGGTGAGAGGAAATGCTAATGATTATGAATCTATTGGAGTTTGGATAGATTGGAATGGTGATGGAAGCTTTAACACTACTGACGAGTTTTTAGGGTATTCTTATAGAGCCTACAACAATATTTTTACAGCCAATATATCTGTGCCTCTTTCTGCAAAAACAGGAAGAGTATTAATGAGGGTAAGAAGTTATAATAGCACCACAATTAATAGTACATGGGGTTGTGTTAATTTGGGTTATGGCGAAACCATGGACTTCCCAATAGACATTTTAAATCCACAAGGTTGTGTAACTCCATTCAATTTGGCTTCAAACTTTGCCAGCTTTACTTCAGCCAATATTTCTTGGACAGATTACAGCAATACCAACCTTTTCGAGATTGAATACGATACCACTGGCTATACATTCGGAACAGGAACTAGAATTTTTTCAACTGATACTTTTGAAGTTATTCAAAATTTGGCACAAAATGGTTTTTATGATTTTTATGTAAGAGCGATATGTGATACCGCTGATACAAGTGCATGGTCTAGCAGTCATACATTTACGACATTTCCTTATTGTTCAGGAAACACAACAACTCTTTTAAGCCCTAGTTACAGCTGTTACTACAAATTATCAGAGTTTCAATTAGATACTTTCTACCGAGATTATTCAAGCAAACCATGCCCAACAAATTCTTATAGCTTCGAGCCAACTATTATTAATATTGAAGCTGGTACAAATATTCCAATTTCATATAATGCAACTAGTAGCTTTACATCTACTAGCCCTTCTATTGCTGTTTGGATAGATTATAACCAAGATGGTGACTTTGATGATGCGGGCGAATTTGTCTCCACTGCAAGCAGATACAATACAAAGCCATTTTCTTCTAATATTACAATTCCATCAACAGCTAATGTTGGAACAACCATAATGAGGGTTAGAACTACTCTTAATGCATACTTATATTCAAATAATTCATGCAATACAAACCAATATGGTGATGTAACAGATTTTGTGGTAAATATTTTACCTCCACCAACTTGCCCTAAACCTTACAATTTAACTTTATATGGAAACCCTTCTACAACTGCCGCAAGGGTAGGATTTTCATCTTTAGGAAATGGAAATACTTGGGAAGTAAAAGCTGTAATAAAAAACCAACTCCCAACATCTTCAGGAGTTACAACCTATAGAACTAATATTATTGACTCAATAAGAGGCTTAACCCCGTTTACAGAATATGATATTTATGTAAGAGAAATATGCACCGTTGGAGATACTTCAAATTATTCTGGTCCATTATCAATAGTTACAAATCCATATTGTGCAGCCTCATTCACTAGTGATTGTAATACCTCTAGTTACTTTATTAATTCTGTTACATACAATGGAGATACACTTGGTGGTGTAGGATGTTCTGGCAATGCAAATAACTATTCGTTTACCGATTTAAGAAGTAGTGGAACTAACCTTTCAAGCGGAAACAATTATAGTATTACAGTAAACCTTAATTTAACAAGGTATACGTACGCTTGGATTGATTGGAATAAAGATGGCTTATTCTCTTCAGCTGAAGCAGAATATTTGGGCTTTGGGACTACTCCTAGAACACTAAACCTATCAATCCCAACTGCCTTTTATGGAAATTTAATGATTCGTATTCGTTCAAGTTATTTCACACTTTATAATTATGATTTCTGCAGCACAGAAAGTTATGGAGAGACTGAAGATTATCTTTTTTATGTAGATTTACCTGCATGTCCAGGATTAACAAACTTAACATCAAACTCAACTACAGATAGCTCGATAACTGTTTCTTGGCAGCAATTATCTGCTGATAGTAATAGCCTTTTCAATATTTATGTTTCAGAAATTGGAAATAGCTTCGATACAGTAATTTCTCAAATTTCTTCAAATCCTTATATCATTAATGGATTAAAAGATGCTACACTATATTCTGTGAAAGTTCAAAACAATTGCTCATCAAGAGGCGATTCTTTAAGTACTATTTCTGACTCAATAGTAGTTCAAACAGATTGTGGATTCTACTCTGCAAATTATACTCAAGGGTTTGATGGGCCTTATGTAGGTAATTTTCCTGTTTGTTGGGAAATTCAAGATTACTCCGCCCTAACAAACAATGCTGGATATACAACCGGAAATGTTTATAGCGGATTTAGGGCTTTTTATACTTATAGAAACTATTCTACATTTTATTACTATGAGCAGTATTTATTAAGTCCAAAATTTGATGGTTTTAACGATGGAGACAAGCAAGTGAGGTTTTTTGCAAAATCGCCTACTGCAGGAAATAGAATTATTATTGGAACCACAAGAGATAATTATAGTGCAAATAGTTACTTCAATGTGCTTGATACAATTAATTTATCTAGTGGCTATCAACAGTATTTTATCGATTTAAAAAATGCGGTTTCTGGAGATAATAGAATAGCATTCAAATTTGAATCTTCACCATATTCTTACATCTATATTGATGAATTTCATTACGAAACAAAACCTGCGTGTAAAACACCTCAAAACATCAGGGTATCAAATATTTCAAATAATTCTGTAGTAGTTTCTTGGGATACTTTAACAAGCAGCAATTATTTATTATCCTATGGCTTTAGTTCATCAGGCATAAATGGAATAAACAATGGCTTTTTAATTAATAAATCTACCAACATAGATACTATTACAGGTTTATCTCCAAATACTTCTTACCAAGTTGCTGTTAAACAGCTTTGTACTTTAGATTCTTCTTTTTGGAACGGACCTTTAACTTTCACAACAAAGTGTAACCCAGACTCTGCTCCAACAATAGAAAACTTTACTGGCGTATTAAATAACAATATTCCAAGTTGTTGGAATCAACCAAGTACAGCAATTATTCCTTGGCGTGTTGACCAATACGGAACATCTAGCGCCACAGGCCCATATTATGATGGTGATGGAGTTTATGGAGGTAAATACATCTACATGGAAGCTTCTAGTGGCACTGTAGCTGATAGTGGGGTAATTTTCACACCACTTATTGCTACCCACAACTTAACTGCTCCATATTTGTATTTCGATTACCATGCATACGGAAATGGAATTGGAACATTTAAGGTTTCAGTTTCCGATGATTTTGGAACTACTTGGTATCAACTATTTAAATCAGTTGGTGCAACACGAAGTTCTAGAACAGCCTTATTTGAAAACTTTCAAATCGGTTTAAAAAACTATAAAAACAAAACCCTATTATTTAAAATATCTGGTACCAAAACTGGTATAAATGGAGATATGGCCTTTGATAACTTTAAGGTAGATGAAGCACCTCCTTGCGGTGATCCATATTCTTTAGCTGTTTTAAATAATTATTTTGGAAATTCTGCTACTTTAAATTGGGAAGGATCTGACTCTACAATATCCTATAAAATTAATTTTGGTTCTGGTTCTCCAGCTTTAGGTGCAGGAACTGTAATAAATAATGGTACTTCGAAAAACTATAATTTAACCAACCTTTCTCCTAATACAAGTTACAGGTTTTATGTTAAAGCTATTTGCTCAAACGATTCTACAAATTGGGTTGGGCCAATAACTTTTAATACTCCATGCTCTCCAGTTATGGCTCCATTAACTGAAGATTTTGCAAGTACATATTATACGCCTTCTGCCTGTTGGAACAATACTTCTTCTACAGGTGAATTTTGGCAATTTGGCAATACTACTTTGTCAGCAAATCCTGCATATTCTGGTTCTCATTACGCTTTTATTAATGATAATAATTCTACCGTTACTTCAGATTTCACTTTAGAAACTCCAACTGTAATAATTGATACTCTTACTACCCCTATTTTAAGTTTTTGGTATTGGAGTGCTAACAATTCGGGTAGTTTGAATATTCAAGCTCTTCAAAATGGAAATTGGGTTAATCTAAAATCTCTCAATAAATCTACTAATAGAAGTTGGGAAAACATTATTGTAGATTTAGCCAACGTAGACGATACCACCAGAATAAGATTTATTGGAGCAGAATCAGCAATATTTTCCAATAATTATCAAGCAATTGATCTTATTGAAATTAAAAATGGAGATTTAAAAGATTTAAGTATTGATGAAATTTTTGCATCCTCAGGAAATTGCGGCACCAATAATTATTCAATTTCTGTATCTGTTTCAAATACTGGAATTAGTAATTCTACCGGAAACTTAACTTTATTAATAGATGATTCGTTATCATACGCAAATACAATTAGCGTAAATAGTTTAAGTTCTAATGTTTCCTATTTCAACAACTTAAACTTATCTGGTGGAAAAAAATCTATAAAGGCTTATTTCACATCAAATACAGGAGATAACAATAGTACCAATGACACTTTAGCTGTAAATAGATTTTTTATAGGTGAAACCCTAATATCAGTTCTTGGTGATAGCAGTTGCTCCCAAACAGATACCTTAACTATAAGCGCTAGTGGTGCAGATGAATTTTTATGGTACGAGAACAGCAACGGAACAAACTTTATTTCATCTTCTTCAAATATTCTGTTGAATAATTTATCATCGTCAAAAACCTATTATGTAAAAGGAAGGTCAAATATTACTTCAAAAGGGGGTTTAGAAAACTTCTCTTCATACACAACCTTAACGGAATCAGATAAACTTAACGGCTTAATCTTCGATGTATTCTCTCCATTATCCTTAGACTCTTTAACTGTTTATCCTAATGGCTCAGGAGATGTAGTTATTAAGGTTACCAATAAGTTTGGAGTTACTGTTGGTACCAAAACTGTAAATGTTCCTAATAGCTTTTATGGAGCACAAAGAATCCCTGTAGGTATTAATATTCCAGCAGGAGAAAACTATAAAATTACACTAGAAGGCACAACAGCTATTACATGGTTTAGATCAAATACTAACATGGCTAATGGTGTTTACCCAATTGAAGATGATGAATCTTTGGTTAGCATAAAATCATCAACTGTGGGGCCTGGTCAATACTCTTACTTTTACGATTGGAAAGTTTCTACTCAAACATGTTTTTCTAGTCTTACTCCGGTTACAGCCTCAATAATTCAATTAACCCCTCCTACCTCATCTGGCGGCGCAACTTATTGTGAAGGCGATGCAGTACAGCCTTTAAGTGTTGTTGGAGACTCAGCAAACTTGTATTGGTATAAATCAACAGATTTAAATAACCCTGTAGGTTTCGGAAATTCATTTAACCCAAGTACAGCTTCTGGAAATACAACTTATAGAGTAAGAGAAGCTCAAGGAAATTGCTATACGGCATATTCAGACCAAACAGTAATTATTAAACCAAATGCAGTTGCCCAAATTACTTCAGATACAGCTATTTGTCAAGGTACAACAGTTAGGCTATATGGTTCTGGAGGCTCAAAATTAACTTGGAGCAATAACTCAACATTAGGCAGTATATTGGTTGGCCCTTCATCAACTACACAGTATTATGTTATTGCTGACTACCAAAATGGTTGCAAAAAAGATACTGCTTACACAACTGTGTTTGTAAACCAAAAACCTACTTTGAGTTTAAATAACCCAGCCCCGATTTGTGTTGGAGATACAGCAACTCTTATTGCCTCAAGCACTCAATCTATTTCTTGGTCAAATAGTTTAGGAAATAATGATACAGTTTTGGTAACTCCAAATACAACTGCAAATTTTAGCGTTACGGCAACTGATAGCATTGGCTGTTCTAACACACAAAGTGTAAGTGTTGTGGTTAATTCATTACCAAATATTAATGCAGGAACATATCAAACATATTGTCCAGGTGACACAGTTACTTTAACTGCATCAGGCGGAACAAGTTTTATTTGGAACAATGTTGATTCTTCAAGTTCAATTACTACTGTATTAAACTCTGATTCTACATTTAATGTAATTGGATTTGATCAAAATGGTTGTCAAAATTCCGACCAAGTAACTGTAACCTTAAAAACTAACCTCAATGTATTTGCTGGAAACGACACAAGTATTTCTGCAGGAAATATTGTAAACCTTAATGCCATTGTTAATGGTGGTAGCGGAAATTACAATTATAGCTGGACTCCAGATAGTTTAGTGATAAACAGCTCTTCGGCTAGTACTTCTACTGTTGCTCTTTCAAAAACTTCAATTCTAACTTTTGAAGTTGATGACAACAACAATGGTTGTTCAGCAACAGATAATTTGGCCATTAATATTATAGGTGGAGTTGTAACTGCCAATCCTACCTCATCAAAAAACAATATTTGTGCAGGTGATAGCATTCAGCTATTTGCCAATGCAGGAGGTGCAACAGGAAACTATACTTACAATTGGTCTCCGGGTTATTTGTTTAATGATTCCACAATTGCTAATCCAATGGTTTACCCAACTTCTAACAAAGTCTTTTCTGTAGAAGTTACAGAGGGTGGTTCATCTGCCAATGAGTCTATTTCAATTGTTGTTAGAGGGTTACCACTTTCAAGCATAACTGCAGATACAGCAACTTGTTTAGGAGAAAATGTTACTCTAAGAGCCACAGGCGGAGTAAGCTATGCATGGAGCAATAACTCATATACAGATTCTGCTAGGGTTTCTCCAATATTCCCAACTAACTATAAAGTAACCATTACAGGTAATAACGGATGTAGCAGTATTGAAGAAGTTAACGTTGCTGTTAAATCATTACCTACCCCAACCATAGCTGGTTATCAAAAAGTATGTATTGGAGATTCAGTTACGCTAACTGCCAATGGAGGAAACTCATACCAATGGATAAATGGCGGAACAAATAGTTCTGAAACATTTATGGTAAATAATGCACAAAACTTTTCTGTAATTGCAACAGGACAAAATGGTTGTTCTAAAACTGCAAACTATTATGTTTCAATAGATACTTTACCTCATGTTGATGCAGGCACAAATCAAAATTTATGTGCGGGAGATACAGCTACTTTAACTGCAAATGGAGCTTTAACTTATTCATGGAGTAACAACATCAATGGTCAAACTATTTTGGTTTCGCCTAGTTCAACTTCAGAATACTTTGTTTACGGAACAGACATTAATGGTTGTACGGGAATTGATAGTATTACTGTTAATTTAAATATGCTTCCAACTGTTTCCGCAGGAAATGATACTGCAATTTGTATTGGCGACACAGCCAAACTAAATGCTTCAGGCGGTACTTATTATTTCTGGAATAGCGGAAGTAGCGTTGCTGAAAATAATGTAACCCCTGCCTCTACTTCAACTTATATAGTTACTGTAGCAAATAACAATGGTTGTTACAATTACGACACTGTAACAGTAACGGTAAATACTCTTCCAACTGCAAATGCAGGTTTAGATAAAGAAATTTGCTTAAACCAAAGTGTAAGTTTAACTGCTTCAGGAGGTACTTCTTATTCTTGGTCGAATAATGTAAATACTGCAACCATTACAGTTTCACCAAGTACTTCAACCAATTATCAAGTTGTTGTTACCGATCAAAACAGTTGCTCGAGCTCAGATTCGGTTTTTGTTAAGGTTAATGCTTTACCCAATGCCAATGCAGGTCAAGACTTAGCTGTTTGTTATTTAGACTCTGCTCAGTTATCAGCATCTGGCGGTGTAACTTATGCTTGGAGTTCAGGAAGTAGCTCTGCAAGCACAATGGTTTACAGTTTATCAAACACTGTTTATACGGTTACTGTTACAGATACCAACAATTGTTCTGCAACAGATCAGGTTAACCTTACCATAAACGCATTGCCAAATATTTCTGCTGGCTCTGATACAACGGTATGTTCAGGAGTTCCAGCACTATTAAATGCAACAGGCGGAAATAATTATTCTTGGAGCAATGGAGATACAACACAATCAATTTTGGTTTCTCCAGCAACAACTCAAAATTATATTGTGGTTGGAACCGATGGAAATGGTTGTTCAAATATTGACACTGCAATGGTTTATGTAAACCAGTTACCTAGCGCATCAGCAAGCAGCGATACTGCTATTTGTATTGGAGACACAGCAACATTAAGGGCATTTGGTGGCGATTATTATTTCTGGAATAATGGAGGACAATCAAGTGAAGTTAAAGTTTCCCCTACTTCTACCTCATCTTATATTGTAACAGTAGCTAATGTAAGTGGCTGTTTTAGTTACGATACTGTTACAGTAAATGTAAATTCACTGCCAATTGTAGATGCAGGCCAAGATACTAGCGTTTGTATTGGAAGCAATCAAATATTAACCGCATCAGGCGGAGCAAGTAATACAGATTATATATGGAGCTCAAACCATACTTTCTATAGTATCGCTGTTAACCCAACTGTAAATACAATGTATAGCGTTACCGCAACAGATGCCAATGGTTGTAAAAACACCGACTCGGTACTTGTTGTTGTAAATCCACTTCCGATTGCCAATGCAGGATTAGACACCACTATTTGTTTTGGAGATACTGCATTTTTATCGGCCAATGGTGGAACATCATACAATTGGTCAAATAATTCAGCAACCCAAAATACATTGGTTACTCCAACTTCAACAAACAATTTTATTGTTACAGTAACAGATGGAAATGGGTGTAGCAGCAATGACACGATTACAATTTTTGTAAATCAATTGCCAAATGTTATTGCTTCTGCTGATACATTTACTTGCTGGGGAGCTCCAGTTTCAATTGGAGTATCTGGTGCAAATTCTTTCACTTGGAGTGATGGAGATACAAATTCATCAAGGTTAGTTTCACCAGTTATCAATACCACTTATTCAGTTGTGGGAACAGATGGTAATGGATGCTCAAATTCAGATTCTGTAAACGTTACCGTAAACGTATTACCTTCTGCTAGCACAAGTAACGATACTTCTATTTGTATTGGCGATTCAGCTACGCTAAAAGCTTTTGGTGGCGATTATTACTTCTGGAATAATGGAGGACAATCAAGTGAAATTAAGGTTTCTCCAACTTCAACATCATCGTATATTGTAACAGTTGCAACTCTTAGTGGATGTTTTGATTACGATACGGTAACAGTTATTGTAAACTCATTACCCATTGCCAATGCAGGATTAGATACAAGCATTTGTTTAGGAACTTCGGCAACTTTATCAGCCACCGGAGGAAACTTCTACACTTGGAATAATGGAAATCAAAATGCTACAATTTTTGTTTCTCCTGATTCTACTTTAGAATACAGCGTTACGGTTACAGATTTTAACAATTGTTCTTCAAGCGATGCTGTTATAGTAAATGTATTTGAATTACCGATTGTAGATGCAGGAGTTGACCAAACAGTTTGTGAAAAATCACAAGTTACTTTTACTGCTTCTGGCGTTGGAAATTTTGTTTGGAGTAATGGTGATTCTGCTGCAACTTCTATTTTCAATGCAACTGATACCATGAGTTACATAGTTTCACTTACCGACTCAAATAGTTGTGTTAATTATGACACCACAACTGTATATACACTTTCATTGCCAAATGCCCAAGCAGGCGCTGATACTTCAATTTGCTTAGGAGATTCAGCTCAGTTATCTGCTAATGGAGGTTTGTATTACATATGGAATAATGGAGGTCAAACTTCAAGTATTAAAGTTTCGCCTGCCCAAACTTCAACTTATGTTGTTACAGTTGTTGACCAAAACTCTTGTTTTAGTATTGATTCAATAAATGTAAATATTTGGCAACTTCCAAATGCAAATGCCGGACTAAATGATACTATTTGCTTTGGCGACCAAACCTCTTTAACAGCAACTGGTGGAGTATCTTATGTATGGAACACAGGAGCTCAAACTGCATCAATCTTTGCATCTCCTGTAGCAGATTCAAATTATGTGGTTTCTGTTACCGATGCAAATGGATGTGTAAACTTAGACTCAACCATGGTAATTGTAAATGCCTTACCTCAAGCAAATGCCGGAAGCAATCAAACAATTTGTTTAGGCGATACAGTCACTTTAACTGCCACCGGTGGAGTAAATTACCAATGGAGTAACCAAATGAATGGCGCTTCAATTAATGTTTCGCCAATTGCTACAAATCAATTTACAGTAACCGTAACAAATGCAAATAATTGCCAAGCTATAGATTCAGTTCAAATAATTGTAAATCCATTACCAAATGCTTTTGCAGGAAAAGACACCTCATTATGCTGGGGAGCTTCAACTACATTAATAGCAACCGGCGGGGTTAGTTATGTTTGGAGTAATGGTCCGCAAACAGCTAGTAATTTTATTAACCCATCAATAGCTACAAGTTATATAGTAACTGTAACAGATGCCAACAACTGTGTTAATACAGATACCATAAATGTTGGTATTAACAATTTACCAACTGCAACAGTGAGTAGCAATAAAGTAATTTGCCAAAACGATTCAGTTGAATTAGTAGCCTCAGGTGGTTTATATTACTATTGGAGTAGTGGTCAAAGTTCATCTACTATAAAAGTTTCTCCTGGATTTACTTCAACTTTTATGGTTACTGTTGCTGATGTAAATGGTTGTTTTGATATAGATTCGGTAGATGTTACCGTAAACCCATTGCCTTCTGTTTCGTTATTTCCATTTAGTCAATTATGTGATAATGGAAACTTAACAACCCTAACTGGTGGTAGCCCAATTGGAGGAGTTTATTCTGGGCCATTTGTATCAGGAAATAAATTTAATCCTAAATCATCTGGAGCAGGAACTTTCAAATTGTTTTACAGCCTTACTAACTCATTTGGATGCTCTGACAGTATTGGTCAAAATATTATTGTTAATGCTGCTCCAAATGTTGTATTCCCGAACTTAGGAAGATATTGCGAAGATGAAGGGTCTGTTGCCTTAAGTGGAGGTTCTCCATCAGGAGGTAATTATTCTGGGTTATTTGTTACTGGAAATACATTTTTCCCTTCAAATTCTGGACCTGGAAGCTTTTCAGTTAATTACACTTATACAGATGCAAAAGGATGTTCTAACCAAGACACGGCAGGAATTATTATAAATCCACTTCCTAAACCAAACTTGGGTAAGGATACCACAATTTGTGTAAATATTCCTTACAAACTAGACCCAGGTACTTTTGTAAGTTATCAATGGAGTAATGCTGCTACAACGCCAACTATAGAGCCTACTAAGGCAGGTATTTATTCTGTAACAGTAACAGATATTAATGGATGTGTTAACACTGATGAAATAGAAATAAGTATTGATATATGTCCTTCGGTTGATGAATTATCTGGTGAAGGATTTGAAATTTCTTATTATCCTAATCCTGCAAAAGACTTTGTTAATTTGATAATTGATGGAAGAAGATTAACCAATGTTCAATTAATTATGACCGATATTAATGGTTCAATAATTCGCCAACAATCAATTCCATTTATAACTGAAGGAGTTTCTATCCCAATTGATCTTTCAGGAATTTCTACAGGTGTTTATTTTATAAAACTAAATACCGATAGAGGAATTCGGGTAGATAAAATAACCATTAATTAAAAGATTAAAACTAAAAAAGCGAAAGCCTCTTGGAGTAATCCTCGAGGCTTTCAATTTTTTGATGCAATTCTGTAAGCCGGGTTCTGTATCATTCGCCTTTGCGAACTAGCTTACCATTTATCTAGCCATGCAATTACTCACATGGTCCATCGATCTACCCCCCGCAACTATTTACAAGTAAAAACAAGACGGGAAACCCTGTTGCCTAAGCACTTGCGGTATATTTGATCTTTCAACCCACGGGGTTTACCTAGCTACCAAAATCACTTTTAGTACTGGTGCGCTCTTACCGCACCTTTTCACCCTTACCTTGCCAAAGACAAGGCGGTTTTCCTTTCTGCGGCACTTTCCTCCGATTTAAAATTCCTTTTAAACCTCCAAGCAGTTAACTTGCGTGGCTCCCTGCGTTGCCCAGACTTTCCTCCAACCCTAAAGGAGCTGGCGGTAGGCCAAATTGCACGATGCAAATTTACTTTTAACATTTATACTACCGCAAATAAATTTCCATGGCCCCAAAACCATAAAGTTTATGCATGGCTGGCTCTATTTTATAGTTTAAACCTGTCCCAAACTTTTCAATTAGGGCGTCTTTTAAAATTCCCTCTCCTACTCCATGAATTAAAACCAGCTTATTCTCACTTTTATGCAAGCACCAGTTCACCCATTTTTCGGCATGAAATAACTGAATTTTTAAAGCATTTTCTCGAGTTAAATCAGGGTAATAATCAATAATGGCCTGCACATGTAAATCAACTTCAATTACTTTATATGAATTTCTTTTGGGAATAAAATCTCTAGCTTTCCCCTCTAATTTTGCCCATTTTTGTTTTGTTTTTTCTTCTTTAAGTGAGAAAAATTGAGTTTTAAACTCCACCGAATTGTCATCTCCAATTTTTATCAATTCCTTTTCTTGAAAAGGATAATCAAATCCATCAAAATCTACATATACAGTTTTGCCTTCTATTTTAACAACCTTACCCTCTATGGGGTCATTCAATGCCTTAACTTTATCACCTAATTTAAACATGGTATGAAATCAAATAAAAACCCTTGGAAAACTATTTCTTCAACGCAAATTTATGAGTCGCCATGGATATTGCTTCAAGTTGATGATGTTATTAATCCTGCTGGAAAAAAAAGTACCTATTCCATTACAAAGTTTAAGAAATTAGCAGTTGGTGTTTTGCCAATTGACCAAGATGGTTTTACCTATATAGTTGGACAATGGAGATACCCATTTGCAAAATATACATGGGAAATTCCAGAAGGTGGAGGAGATTTTGGAGTTGATCCGCAAATTAGTGGAGCAAGAGAGTTAAAAGAAGAAACAGGTATTGAAGCAAAGCACTGGGAGAAAATTGTTGAAATGGACATGAGTAACTCAGCCACCAATGAGGTGGCGCATATTTATTTGGCGACGGAATTAACCTTTGGTGCTGCCCAACCTGATGAAGATGAAGAGATTGAACTAAAAAAAATACATTTTGATGATTTGTACAAATTGGTGATAAATGGTGAAATAACAGATAGTTTAACTGTAGCAGCAGCTCTGAAATACAAACTGATGCTTAATAAACTTTGCTAAAGAAAAATAGGATAAAACTTAACCCCATATTTAGAAAACTCCAAGGTAGGAGCAGGAATTTTAATAAATCCAAAGTTTTTAAAAATCGCACTCACCATAGGGATTTTAGATTGAAATCTTCTAATATCAATATCTAACGAAAGGTAATATTGTCTGTACCTATCAAACTGTGGAATATAATCACCTGCTGCATTGATTGAAGGGTTTAATCTTTCAGCAATCATACCATCAGCCCCGTAACCAAATGCAACGTTTAACCAGTTCGGGATTTTCTTTACCGGAATAAGTTTATTCAGCCTAACCGATGCCCAAAAAGTTTGGCTGTTATAATCGTTAAAGAGTCTTTCAATCCTATTCGAACCCAATAAGCCAGGATTGTATTTGGCATAAATGGAAGATGATGAAGAGTATTTGATATTTAAGGCATAAGGATCATCCCAAGTCCATTGAAAAAACACAAGTGAAGCTCCTAATGAGTTTACTGCAATATCACCCACAGAAGCGCCCCAATTGGTTCTTCTCCCATCAAATAATTCGAAACTTGAAATTGTAGCAAACCCTATTAATGTTCCTAGTTTGGCAGATTTATCTTTGGATAATCCCGTCCAATTATAAAAAGTTGAACTTATCTGACTTAACCTGTAAGTTGCCCAAAATTGCCCAACCTTATCTACTTGCATCCAATCTGCATTATCGTTACGCCAATAAAAGTCTGAAACATTAGAGTTGGCGTATTTTATAGTATTTAAGCCCTTTAGACTAATGGGTATAGCAGCTGCATGAACCGATGTTGCAGTCCAAAATCGCCAAGGGGTAAAGTAAGGAGCATTTGAAAAAATGCTAAGACTATCGGAGGTTGTACTTCCCGACAAGGAAATTGAACAACCTAAAAATAATATGGAAAAAATATTTTTCAGAAAAGCTCTATTCAATATAGCAATTATTTATACATAAATAACTATTTATTATACCTAAAAACACTGAAGTATTAAGAGTTCCCAACAAATAATTGGTAGTTTTGTTAACTCATAAAATCAAGTAATTTTTAATTTAAAAACTAAATAAAATGAGCGTATTAGTAGGAAAAAAAGCACCAAGCTTTTCTGCAAAAGCAGTTGTAAACGGAGAAGATATTGTAGATGGCTTTTCGTTAGATCAGTACTTAGGTAAAAACCATGTTTTATTCTTCTTTTATCCTAAAGATTTCACATTTGTTTGCCCAACAGAATTGCATGCTTTTCAAGCAAAATTAGATGAGTTTGAAGCTAGAGGTGTAAAAGTTGTTGCTTGTTCAACAGATACAGAAGAGTCTCACTGGGGTTGGTTGCAAATGAGCAAAGACAACGGAGGAATTGAAGGGTTAACTTACCCAATAGTTGCAGATACTTCTAAAACTATTTCTGCCAACTATGGCGTATTAGCTGGTGATTATGATGTTGATGAAGAAGGAAATTTAATGGCAACAGGACCAATGATTGCTTACAGAGGTTTATTTTTAATTGACAAAGAAGGAACTGTTCAACATCAAGTGGTAAACAATTTCCCATTAGGTAGAAGCGTAAACGAAGCATTAAGAATGGTTGATGCATTATTGCATTTTGAAGATAAAGGTGAGGTTTGCCCTGCAAACTGGGAAAAAGGCCAAGATGCTATGGAAGAGTCTCACTCAGGTGTAGCTACCTACCTTTCTTCTCACTAAGAAATACTTTTTTAAACAAAAAAAATCCCGTTGATTTCTCAACGGGATTTTTTTGACTTGTTATTTTCTATTTAAGAAATTGAATTTCTAACTTTTACAGTATAGTTTCTAACTGCTTTTCCAACATTAATTCCTTCTTTTTCCATTTCCTCTTTTACCCAAATAGCAGCCAAAATATGCGTTAGCTGCTCACCTTCATCTTCTCCATCCACATCAATTTCTAAGGGAGTTTCTTCCATTAGGCTTTCTTCTGCCTTTTTTAGCTCTTCTATAGAATATTGGTCGGCTATTTTTTTAATTACAGGAATTTGCATTTTAATTTAAGTTTGAAATCATTTCAACTAATTGCTCCTCTTTAGAAGTAGCTTTTGCATCTACCAAAACTCCATTTTTGAAAGTTGCAAAAAATGGTAAATTATCTACACCCGCCATTTTTCTGGCTTCTTGATTCTCTTCTGCGTTAATATCTAAAAATGTTACTCCATCAAATCTTTCATCACCTGATAATCTTCGGTATTTTGGAGCGAAAAGTTTACAAGACCCGCACCAACCGGCGTAATATTTTACCACTACTTTGTCAAATTTTTCTAATTGACTTTTGAACTCTTTATCTGAACTTAATAATACTGCCATTTTATTGTTTTTTAATGATGCAAAATTAACGTGATAATTTATTTTTAGTTTAACAAAACTTATAGAAAATTTCTATTTTAATATTTGGTTTAACCTCTTGACATCTTTTTTGATTCCTCCCAAATTTCATCCATTTCAGCCAAAGTCATATCATGTAATTGTTTTCCTTTTTTTTGAGCTTCTTTTTCAAGAAATTGAAATCTATAAATAAACTTCTTATTTGTTCTTTCTAAGGCTGTTTCAGGGTCAATATTATGAAACCTAGCATAATTAATTAATGAGAAAAATACATCTCCAAATTCATCCTCTATTTTAGCGTAATCTGCTTTTTGATCAATTTCTGTTTTTAACTCATTCAGCTCTTCCTGAACTTTATCCCAAACCTGATTTGGATTTTCCCAATCAAAGCCAACTCCCCTAGCCTTTTCTTGAATTCTATTTGCTTTTACCATTGAAGGTAGAGATTTTGGAACACCTTCTAGCACAGACTTTTTGCCCTCCTTAAGTTTTAGCTTTTCCCAGTTTGATTTTACTTCTTCTTCGCCACTAACTTTTACATCTCCATAAATATGAGGATGTCTAAAAATTAATTTATCGCAAATAGCATTCAAAGAATCTGCAATATCAAAAGCTCCCTTTTCGCTTCCTATTTTGGCATAAAAAACCATGTGAAGCATAATGTCGCCGATTTCCTTTTTAATTTCCTCTAAATCGTTTTCAACAATGGCATCTGCCAATTCATAGGTTTCTTCAATGGTTAATTTTCTTAAGCTTTCTAAGGTTTGCTTTTTATCCCATGGACATTTTTCTCGCAAATCATCCATAATATTTAGCAATCGTTCAAAGGCTTTTAGTTTCTCTTCCATCTAATGATTATATATAAAGTTTAAAGGTAAAATTATAAACTAGTTTGGTAACGATTATTACAAAATGATATTGATTATACCTTAGTTTTGCACCATGAATGTTATGGTAATTTTTTTAGCAATTGGCCTTATGGCTCTTGCTTTTGGAGGAATAGCAATTAAAATTTTGGTAAAAAAAGACGGACAATTTTCAGGAACTTGCGCTAGCAATAGCCCACTTTTGAACAAAGAGGGAGAATCTTGTAGCATTTGTGGTGCTTTGCCTGATGAAAAATGCCAAAAACCAGCTTAATCTATTTCTTCTAATTTCCAATTTTCTGAGTTAGATGCAAATGTTTTCATTTCATCATTTTCAGAATAAATCAAATAAACACTTACGCCTTCCATGGTTTGAGATAAATTTTTACTCCACTCTAAACCAAAAACCATACAAGCTGTAGCTAATCCATCTGCCTGCCAGCAGTCTTTAGCAATTATTGTTGCGCTCAATAAATTATGAGAAACAGGAAAACCAGTTTTAGGATTTATAGTATGGGCATATTTTTTCCCGTCTTTGATATAGAATTTTCTATAATTACCTGAAGTTGCTAGGCTCCCTTTATTTAAATTAACAATAGCCTTTAAAGATCTTGTTCCATCTTCAACAGGTTTATCAATTCCAAGTCTCCAATCATTTCCTTTGGCATTTTTACCAAATACCTTCATCTCTCCACCAATTTCAACCATGTAGTTTTTAACTCCGTTTTCTTTTAGAAAATCACCAACCAAATCAACACTAAAACCTTGTGCAATTGCATTGAAATTTACTTGAAAGCCTTTGAATGGTTTCTTCAGAAAAGAAGGTCCTTGAAACGATGAAAACATTAATTGAGAAATAGGAATTTCATTCCCATTTTGCACAATGTTCAATAACTCAAAACCTTTAATGGCTAATAATGAATCAATTACACCTTGACTAATAACATTGGAATTACTTATTTTTTCTTTATTGAACCCCCAAAAAGTAAGCAATGGATTAATGGATGGATCAAAACCGCCATTTGTTTTTTCATAAACCAAATGGGATTTGTTAAGCATATTCAAAAACAATTTATCAACCAAAAAACCTGAATCTGAAGCATTAAATTTTGAGATTATTGAGTTTGACTTATAAGTTGATAAAGAACTATCAAACCTCGCCAGCAATGAATCAATTTGGGGCTTTAAATTCCTTTTTAAAGAATCTTCGTACTGAATATTATACGTTGTTCCTTGGGCATAGCCATTTATTTGAAAATAATTTATAGACATACTTTTTTCACTTGTAGTACAAGCTGAAAAAAAGATTGTGCAAAAGATAAAAAAATTGACTAATTTTGTCATGATAATTTTTGTCAATAATGTTTGGGGAGATTTTAAAAAAGTATCGTAATTCAAAAAACTTGTCTATTAAAGATTTGGCTGTAAAAGTAAACATGGATTCAAGTTTATTGAGCAGAATTGAAAACGAAAAACGATTGCCTTCAAAAGAAAATATTCAAACTTTTGCTAATGCACTTGAAATAAAGCATGAAAAGCTAATTAAAGCATGGTTAGAAGATAAAATCTCCGGAATATTAACAGAATATCCTGTAGTCGCGCCAGAGGTTTTAAAAGCCCTAGAATCACGAATTGAATATCTAAAGGCAAATAGTGTTTCTGTTATACCTGATTTACCTAAAAAGCTAAAAACACTAATTAATGAGATTGAAAATTTAAAAAATGAGTGGCAATTAAAAAAGCCACTAAATAAAAGTCAACTTAAAAAATTAGAGGAACACTTTAAGGTAAACTATACTTTCGAATCAAATCGGATAGAAGGAAATACTTTAACCCTTCAAGAAACTTTCTTGGTAATAAATCAAGGGTTAACTATTGGTGGAAAATCAATGCAAGAGCACTTGGAAGCTATTAACCATGATGAAGCTATAGATTTCATTTTTGATTTGGCCCAAAAACAAAGCAGTATTTCAGAGTTTCAATTAAAACAAATACATCATTTGATTTTAAAAGGAATTGACAGAAAAAATGCAGGAAGCTATCGTAATGTTCAGGTAAGAATAGGCGGGAGTAAACATATTCCACCAGAGCCTTATTTAATTGGTAAATTAATGGAAGATTACTTCATTACCTACCAAAGTCAAGTAGATAAAATTCACCCTGTAATTTTAGCTGCTGATATGCATGAAAGATTGGTAAGTATTCATCCTTTTATTGATGGAAATGGAAGAACATCTAGGCTAATTATGAATTTAATTCTGCTTCAAAATGGTTTTCCAATTGCCAATTTAAAAGGTAATCAAACTTCTAGATTAAAATACTACAAAGCTTTAGAAAGTGTTCAAGTTGATAACAACCCATTATCCTTTTATGAACTTATTCTAAAAACAGTAAAGCAATCTTTACAAGAACACTTAGCTCTAACATAAAAAAAGCCACACAAGATTAATTGTGTGGCCTTTTTTTAAAAGATTCTAGGTTTTGTTAACCTCCAAAATCATCAAAGGATACATTCTCCTCTGGTACTCCCCAATCATCGCACATTTTTAAAACAGCTTGATTCATCATTGGAGGTCCACAGAAATAAAACTCTATTTCTTCAGGAGCATCGTGCTTTGTTAAATATTGATCAATTACAGCTTGATGAACAAACCCAACAAAACCATCTCCTGCTTCATCTTGCATATCTTTTTTAACTTTCCAGTTATCAACTTCTAAAGGCTCCGAAAGAACTACATAAAACTTGAAGTTGGGAAACTTCTCTTCTAAATGCTTAAAGTGATCTAAGTAAAATAATTCTCTTTTAGACCTACCACCGTACCAATAAGTAACTTTTCTTCCAGTTTCAATAGTTTTAAATAACTCATATAAGTGAGACCTAAGAGGAGCCATACCTGCACCACCTCCTATGTAAAGCATTTCTGCATCAGTTTCTTTAATAAAGAACTCTCCATAAGGTCCAGATATCGTTACCTTATCGCCAACTTTTCTTGAAAAAATATAACTCGAAGCAACTCCAGGGTTAACATCCATCCAACCATTCTTTTCTCTATCCCATGGTGGAGTGGCAATCCTAACATTTAGCATAATTCTTCTTCCTTCAGCTGGGTAGCTAGCCATAGAATACGCTCTTTCTACAACTTCATCGTTTACCATTTTTAATGGCCATAAATTAAAGTTATCCCACTCTAGTTTAAATTTTTCAGGCTCACCTGGATGCTCTTGCGGATGGGCTTGAATATCCATATCAGAAAAATTAACTGTACATTCAGGAATTTCAATTTGGATATAGCCTCCAGCTTTGTAATCCATATCTTCAGGGATTTCAACTACAAACTCTTTGATAAATGAGGCAACATTGTAATTTGAAACAACAGTAGCTTCCCATTTTTTAATTCCAAATACCTCTTCTGGTACTTGAATCTCCATATCTTCTTTAACCTTTACCTGACAGCCTAACCTCCAGCCATCAGCTGCTTCTTTTCTAGAGAAGTGAGGCTCCTCTGTTGGAAGCATTGAGCCTCCTCCACTTTTAACTTGGCATTTGCATTGAACACAAGTACCACCTCCACCGCAAGCAGAAGGTAAAAATATTTTGTTATTACCTAAAGTAGATAACAAGGTATTTCCTGCTTCTACCTCAATAGTTTTTTCGCCATTAATTGTAACCTTTACTGCTCCTGATGGAGACAATTTAGCTTTGGCAAAAAGCAAAAGAGATACAAGTAAAATTATTACTAATAAAAAAACGGCAATTGATAATGCTATAGTTGTTCCCATTATTAATTTTTCTTTTTAAAGTTCTATTCCCATAAAGGCCATGAAAGCAATTCCCATAAGACCTGTAATAATAAATGTAATTCCTAATCCTCTTAATGGTGCAGGTACGTGAGAATATTTAATTTTCTCTCTAATGGCAGCAATTGCAACAATTGCTAAAAACCATCCAACACCACTTCCTAAACCAAAAGCAGATGCTTCAGCAATAGTAGGATATTGGCGATCTTGCATAAATAATGCACCTCCTAAAATTGAACAGTTTACAGCAATAAGTGGAAGAAAGATTCCTAATGCACCATATAAGGCAGGGGCAAATTTTTCTACAATCATTTCTACCAATTGCACCATTGATGCAATTACTGCAATAAACATAATAAAACTTAAAAAGCTTAAATCAACTGAGGCGAAATCTTCTGAAATCCAAGATAATGCGCCTTCTTTAAGCACATAATTTTCTAACAAATAATTGATAGGAACCGTAATGCCTAATACAAATATTACAGCAGCACCTAATCCAACTCCTGTTTTAACTGTTTTTGAAACAGCTAGGTATGAACACATGCCTAAGAAATAGGCAAAAATCATGTTCTCAATAAAAATACCTTTAACGAATATGTTTACTAACTCTTGCATTTTATTTTGAATTAATGTGCTTCAATCAATTTTGTGTTTTTAGATCTTTGGATCCAAATAATTACCCCAACTACAATAAGGGCCATTGGAGGTAAAACCATCAAGTTATTGTTCATGTAGCCAATAGAATAAAGTCCAGAACCAACTGATGAATCTCCAAGTAGCTGGAATCCCCAAAATTTACCCGAACCAAAGAACTCTCGAACAACTGCAACTGCAATTAATATCCAGCCATATCCCAATGAGTTTCCTATTCCATCAAGTAAAGCGGGACCAGGTTTGTTGCCTAAAGCAAAAGCTTCTAGCCTACCCATAATAATACAGTTTGTAATAATTAATCCAACAAAAACTGATAATTGCTTACTAACGTCGTAAACAAACGCCTTTAGTACTTGGTCAACCAAGATTACCAAAGAAGCTACAATTACCAACTGAACAATAATTCGTATTCTGGAAGGAATTGTGTTTCTAAGTAAAGAAATAATTACGTTTCCTGCTACCAAAACAAACAAAACTGATATTGACATTACAAAGGCTTGTTTTACTTGAACAGTAATAGCCAATGCAGAACAAATACCTAGTACTTGAACAGTAATCGGATTGTCATCATTTAAAGGATCTGTAATTAGTTTTTTATTCTTTTTCGAAAATAAAGGTTCTGATTTTTTTACCTCTTTTTCTTGTAATTCTGCTGTAGCTTCACTCATTTTATGCAGCTTTTAAATTTTTAAAATAAGGAACGTAAACTTTTAGTGTTCTTTCAACCATTTCTGAAACTCCCACTGAAGTAATAGTACCTCCTGTAATTCCATCAACAGCATGAGGATTATCACCTGTTGCACTTTTCTTTACTGCAATAGAGGTAAATTCTCCTTTTTCATCAAAAATTCTATCATCTTTAAACTGATCTGTAAATAAAGAGGTGTTTATTTCGGCCCCTAAACCAGGCGTTTCTGTTTTGTGATCGAAGTTAGCTCCGTAAACAGTATTTAAATCATCTTTTAATGAAATAAATCCCCAAATAGGACCCCATAACCCTTTTCCAACCATAGGCACTATGTATAAGGTTTGTCCATCTTTTTCGCAAATAAATAATGGGTATCTTCTTTCTGAAGAAGCTAATCCTCTATATTCTTTTTTGATATCTACATTAAAAGGATCTGCATCAAAAGCATCTTGTCCATCATTTGCAAGGGTTGCAATTTGACCTGACTTTTCGTTAAGAACATTACCATCAGAATCTAACATGATTCTTTTTACAATAAACTTATCAAAGTTTGCAGAGGCTTCGCTCATTTCTACTTCAATACCAACAGAGCCCAGAATGTTCTTCATTTGCTCTTGTTTCAGATTTTCTTTTTGAAAAGGTTTTAAGCCCATGGCTGCCAATGACAATAAAGCACCAACTACAACTACCATGATAATAGCAAATCCGAATGTAAAACCTGTTCCTTCTTTGTTAATAGCCATTTTTATTGATTTGAAACTTTAACTCTTTTTAATCTTCTATTTACGTTAGCCTGAACAACATAATGGTCAATTAATGGGGCCATTACATTCATAAATAAAATAGACATCATAATTCCCTCAGGATATGCAGGATTGAATACCCGAATCATTATTCCTAAAAATCCTGCAAGAAAACCATAAATCCATTTCCCAACATTTGTTTGAGCAGCACTTACTGGATCTGTTGCCATAAATACCATCCCAAAGAAAAAACCTCCCATAAAGGTTTGGTAAATTGCCGGAACTTGCATAAACTCATTTGCTCCCCAAGCGTTAAAAATTAAGCCCATTACATAACCACCCAAAAAGAATGACAACATAATTCTCCAAGAACCAATTCCTGTAAAAAGTAAAACTCCTGCACCAATTAATATAGCAACTACAGAAGTTTCGCCAATTGAGCCGGGTATAAAGCCCCAAAAAGCATTCATCCAAGCATCAGGAGCACTTTCGTAGGGAACACCTGCAACATTTACGTAATTAGATGATGATTGAATTGACTGAGCAAGAAAAGTCTCGCCAGAATAACCATCAACCAAAGCTTGTCCGTTTTCTGCACTAGTATTTATCCAAACTGTGTTTCCTGACATTTTTGTTGGGTAGGCAAAAAACAAAAATGCTCTTGCTGTTAAAGCTGGGTTTAGAATATTCATTCCTGTTCCTCCGAAAACTTCTTTACCAATAACAACTGCAAATGCTGTTGCTACAGCTACCATCCACAATGGAACCTCAACAGGCAAACACAAAGGAATTAACAATCCTGAAACAAGAAAACCTTCATTAATGGAATGGCCTCTTAATTGAGCAAATAAGAACTCAATTCCTAAACCAACTCCGTAAGAAACAACAATTAATGGAAGAACCTTAATCAAACCAAACATGAGCTTATCCATTAAGCCATCCAATGGTCCAGCAAACATACCTAAGGTTAAAAAATGTTGGTGCCCAGTATTCCAAATACCAAATAACATGGCAGGAATCATGGCGATAACCACAGTAAACATGGCTCTTTTCATGTCAATACCATCTCTAATGTGAGCACCTGACTGAGCGCCATGACGAGGCACAAACAAAAATGTTTCTAAACCATCGAAAACTGAGTGTAGCTTTTCTAACTTACCTCCTTTTTCAAAATTTGGCTTAATTGAATCTAAATAATCTCTTAAAAACTTCATTTATTTCTAAAATTTATCCTACTTCTTTATGAACTAAATCTAAACCTTCTCTTACCATTTTTTGCAGCTGCATTTTTGAAGTACACACAAATTCACATAGTGCAAAATCTTCAGGAGCAACCTCAAAAATCCCAAGGTTTTCCATTTTTTCTATATCTTCTGTAAGTATGGCTTTGAGCAAATAAACTGGGTAAATATCAAAAGGAAATACCTTCTCATATTGCCCCGTCATAACAAAGGCTCTATCTTCTCCATTAAGGCTCGTATCTAAACTGTACTTTTTATTTGGCATTAACCAGCTAAACATTGTTCTAGATGCACTTAATTTATCAAAATTTGGCGTAATCCAACCAAAAAATCTTGATTCTGTAGTTTCTGGAATTACAGTAATTGATGAATGGTAAGCACCTAGTGAATCATCTTGAGAAATTCTCTCACCTGTTAAAGGGTTTCCACTAATGTATCTCAACAATCCTTCTTTAACATTTCCTTCAACAAGGCTTTTGATATTAGCTCCTATTAAAGTTTTGTAATAACGTGGTTTTAAAACCTCAGACCCTGCCAATGCTATAATTCTAGTTGCATCGTATTTTCCAGTTAAAAACAATTTACCAATTAACAAAACATCTTGTGGACTAACGTACCAAACAACCTCACCTTTGTTTATGGGATCTATGTGGTGAATTTGAACACCAACATTTCCTGCTGGGTGAGGCCCAGGAAAGTAGTTTATTTCAACACCTTTTGCGTTTTTCAACACATCTGTTGGATTATGATCTCCTCTTAATCCTAAATGAACTTTGCCATCAGTAAGTTTTTTGATTGCATCTAAACCTATTTGAAACTCCTCTGCTTTGTCATGCAAAACAAAATCAAAATCGGCCGCTAAAGGATTTGAATCAAAACCTGAAATAAAAATTGCTTTTGGTTTTTGGTTTGGGTTGGCAATAACATCATAAGGTCTTTGACGAATAAAAGGCCACGCACCGGCTTGAAGCATTTTTTTCTTTACTTCATCACCTGATAAATCGTTTGGATTTGAAGCTCCAAAATCTTCATATTTGATTTCTTTATCTGCTAAAATTCTTATTTCTAGAATTTTTCTTTTTTCACCCCTTACAATACTTGCAACTTCTCCACTAACCGGAGAACAAACTTTTACTTGCTCGTGGTTTTTGTCAAAAAACAAAGGGGTTCCTGCTAATACTTCAGCACCCTCTTTAACCAATAATTTTGGAATAGCTCCATGAAAATTAGGTGGTTTTATTGAATAAGTATCTGAAACATGGTTTGATAAAACTTTGTCGGCTTCACCTACAAGGTTGATATTCAAGCCTTTTTTGATTTTAATCGATTTTCCCATTTTCCTATTTATAGGTCAAAATTTAAAAGTGCAAAAGTATTATTTTGTTTGTTGTAACACATGTTTTTTTAACACAATTTGATTCATCAAAAAATAAAGACTTACCTTCCTCACACTGGTATTATTTTTGAAAAATCAATCAACAAAAAATCGAACAATTTTGAATATCATAAAGTTTAGTTTAATCACATTTTTTTTTCATTTTTATTTCCAAGCCTTCTCGCAAGATTTCAGATCTGAAACTCCTTTTAATAGGCCAATTATTACAAATTCAGATTCAATAAAATCTGTTCAACTTTATAAAACTGGATTTCAGCAAACTTTACCAATATTAAACCTCAATAAATCCAACGAAACTATCGAATTACATTTCGACTATCTATCACCCAACTTAAAAAACTTCATGTACAAAGTGGTTCATTGTGATGCAAAATGGAATATTAGTGACATAAATTTTTATGATTATGCTGATGGTTTACCTGAAGATTATTTCATAAACATGAACTCCTCAAATAATATTGGATTGCGCTATGTTCATTACGATTTAAAACTACCTAACCAAAATTTTAGTTTCAAAATATCAGGGAATTACAAATTGATTGTTTATGATGAATTTTCACTTGATACTATTTTAGAAATGGGTTTTCTAGTTTTCGACACTAAAGTTCAAGTAGAATCATTTCCAAAAAGATCTTCAAATGTTGAACTCAGGTACGCAGGGCAAGAAATTGATTTTAATATTAAAACTGCTAGATATAGATTGACTAATCCCTACCAAGATTTGAAGGTGTTTATTTTACAAAATTTTAGAAGTGATAATGCCATTGAAATTGCACCCCTTTTTGTTAAAGCAGAGGAAATTGAATTTGATTACGATATAGAAAATGTGTTTTTAGGGGGTAACGAGTTTAGACCATTAGACCTTCGAAACTTGAGCATTAATCAAACAATTGCTAAAATGGATAGGTCTGGATGGATTTCAAGCTTTAGCACACCTTCTTTACCCAAAAGAAATTTTCTGAATTACAAAACTCTTTTTGACCTTAATGGGAGATACACCATAAACTCACAAGATGATTTTTACAATGCCAACACTAACAACCAATATGTATGGGTTACTTTTACATTAGACCAACCCTATTTATATCAAAACAGAAAAGTTTACGTTTTTGGCGAATTAAGCAATTGGCAATATTTAGATGATTTTGCTTTAGAGTTGAATACAGAAACCAACCAAATGGAAAAGAAAATTCTGCTGAAACAAGGCTACTATAACTACCAATTTATGGTGATGGTACCTGGAAATTTTGCAGAACCTTTAGGAAATTCTTCATGGGATATTGAAGGAACACACCATGAAACTGAAAATGAATACCAAATTTTAATTTACCACAAAGCTCCCGGAACTTATTATGATGCTTTAGTTGGGTTTGATTATTTTAAATTTCCTTTTAGAGATTAAAAAAAATGCCATATACTTGTATGCATGTTAGAAGCAGTAACAGACGGAGTTAAAGTAAGCGTGCTACCCACCTTTCAGCCGCACGAGTCTAGTTATGAGCAACAAGTATTTATTTTCTCTTACCAAATAACCATTACCAACCAAAGCCCTTTTGCTGTTCAGTTACTTAAAAGACACTGGAAAATAAAAGACTCTAATGGAGATACCCAAGAAGTAATTGGAGACGGTGTAGTTGGCGAACAACCTATAATTCCTCCCGGAGATTCTCACACCTACAGATCTTTTTGTAATTTAAGAACCGACATTGGCTTTATGAGCGGAAAATACCTGATGGAGAAAAAAAGCAACAACAACTTATTTGAGGTAAACATTCCCAAATTTAGTTTAGAAGTTCCTTACCGTAAAAATTAATAAATGTGCCATTTTTCCTAAAAAAAAGGATTGCAAATGTTACTTTTGTAGTCCAAATTTTTAATTATGGCAAACGCGCAATTCAAAGTTCCTACAGCTTATAACGAACCTGTAAAATCCTATGCTCCGGGCTCTCCAGAAAGAGATAAGTTATTAAGCATGTATAAAAATTTAAAGTCTCAAAAAATTGACATTCCAATGTATATTGGAAGCAAAGAGATTAGAACCAACAATAAAGTTGAGATTAAACCTCCTCACGAATTAAAAACCATTATTGGTACTTTTAACATGGGTAATGCTGAACATGTTAACCAGGCTATTGATGCAGCCTTAGCTGCAAAACCAAGGTGGGAGAACATGCCTTGGGAAGAAAGGGCATCCATTTTCTTAAAAGCTGCCGATTTAATTTCAGGTCCATTCAGAGCTAAAATAAATGCTTCAAGCATGTTAGCACAATCTAAAAATGCTTACCAAGCAGAAATAGATGCAGCTTGCGAGTATGCTGACTTTATGAGGTTTAATGTGGAGTACATGACTCAGATTTATGCTCAACAACCAGACTCTCAAAACGGAATGTGGAACAGGCTTGAGTACAGACCTTTAGAAGGATTTGTATTTGCTTTAACTCCTTTTAATTTTACTTCCATTGCAGGAAATTTATGTGCTGCCCCAGCTATGATGGGTAATGTTGTTGTTTGGAAACCATCTGATAGCCAAGTTTATTCTGCCCAAGTTTTGATGGAAATTTTTCAAGCTGCAGGTGTGCCTGATGGCGTAATTAACATGATTACAGTTGATGGCCCAATGGCGGGTGAAATTATTTTTAACCACAAAGATTTTGCAGGAGTTCATTTTACTGGATCAACTGGTGTTTTCAGAACCATTTGGGGTAAAATTGGAGAGAACATATCAAAATATAGAAGCTACCCAAGAATTGTTGGAGAAACTGGTGGTAAAGATTTCATTTTTGCTCACCCATCTGCAGATAGAAAAGCATTTGCTACTTCAATCTCTAGGGGAGCATTTGAGTTTCAAGGTCAAAAGTGTTCTGCTGCCTCAAGAGTTTATTGTCCAAAAAGCATGTATGAAGAGGTTAAAGAAAATGTAATTAAGGATGTAACTTCATTTAAAATGGGTTCTCCTGAAGATTTTTCAAACTTTATTAATGCTGTTATTGATGAAAAAGCTTTTTACAAAATCTCAAACTACATTGACTTTATTAAATCTGCAGATGATGCTGAAATTATAGTAGGAGGAAATTACGATAAATCTGAAGGATATTTTATTGAACCTACCGTAGTTGTAACCAGCAACCCTAAGTTTAAAACAATGTGCGAAGAAATATTTGGCCCTGTTTTAACTATGTATGTTTATGATGATGAAAAATGGGAAGAAACACTTGACCTATTAGATTCGACTTCTGAATATGCTTTAACTGGTGCAATATTTTCTCAAGATAGATATGCAGCGGGAACCGCAGCCCACAAATTAAGAAACGCTGCAGGTAATTTTTACATTAACGATAAACCGACTGGAGCAGTTGTAGGTCAACAACCATTTGGGGGAGCTAGAGGTTCTGGAACAAACGATAAAGCAGGTTCTTATCTAAATTTAATTAGGTGGACATCGCCTCGAACAATAAAAGAAACCTTTGTGCCCGCGCAAGATTATAGATATCCATTTTTAGGTTAAGAAACCTCAAAATTTAAAAAAGCCCAACTTTTAGTTGGGCTTTTTTTATTTACTTAAAAGTAACTTTTGCTGAAATTCATCTCCAGAAGTAAATCTGACTTTGAGAAAATATAACCCATTCTCAATAGAGCTGAAATTTAAAATTTGGTGATTGTTAATTTCTGAAATCAATATCTCTCCTAAAATATTTACCACTTCAATTTTTTCTATTGATTGGTTTGAAGAAATATTTATTATTCCACTAGATGGATTTGGGTAAATACTGACCTCATAAATTTTTGAAATATCATTTATTCCTGAAATTATTACTGCCTTGCAAGATGTTGTATCTCTACAAATACCATCGTAAACAACAACAGCGTAATTTCCATTTTCACTTGCAGTAAAACTTCTATTTGTTGCACTGTTTATTTCAGTAAATCCATCACAATTTAACCATTGATAATTTACCCCCGTTTGTTTAACAGTTAATTTGTTACCATTTGTTACAACTTCAGTATCTATATCATTAATAACAACATAAGTTTGAATAAAGCTATCACAATTATTAATTGTTGAAACAGTATCGTAATTCCAGCCTGAAGTATTCCAAATAAATTTTCCGCTTGGTGAAATTGCCTCACGGCAAATTGTATCTCGGGTTTGCACCAATTTATTTTCGGCCAACTTTACGTTTATGGTAATTATACTATCGCAACCCATTTTATTCATGGTATACTCTTTATAAACACCAGATGAATCGTACACATTACCCAAATCCGATACATAATTTTTTGAACATCCTAAACCTATAAAATTACTAAAGGTGGTGTAACCAAATGAAAGATTGCAATTGAAAATACTATCACATCCAGATCCTGTAAATACTGTATCAGAATAAGACCCAGCAGTAGTAATAATATTCCCCAAAACTGTTTTGAAGCTATCGCAAACAAACGAATTTGAATTATAAATATAATCTGAGGTAATTGTTAAATTAGTTACAATTATACTATCGCACCCTGTTAGTGTAGTTAATGTATCGAAGTAAGTTCCATTTAAAGTATAGGTTTTGTTTAGGGGACTTACATAAGATTTACAAGCTGAAATATTTTGAACATCAAGTTTAGAGGAATTAACTGTTAATGCTATAGAAATTAAACTATCGCACCCAGCTATTGCATTTAGTGTATCTACATAAGTTCCGGTTTTATTGAAATAACTTCCACTTGGTGAATAAAATCCATCACAAACAGTGGTTGAAAAACTTGATATTGGATTGGGAATTGCTGTAAAATTTACAGAGTAAATGCTATCACAACCAAAAGTATTTAAAGCGGTATCAGAAACTATTGATGTTGAAAATATCTTTTTACCTGAAGGCAAAATATAGGGAATACAGGCAGTTACCGTATCTACTCCTCCTTGTATTGAGCTAGCGGAAATAGAAGAACTTCCTACCACCCAGTTTGAGGTTGAACCACTTAGGTTAAAACCATTTAATGTTCCATCATTATTATTTCCAGAATAATCAGTAGCTGTAATATTTGTAAAATTATTTCCTCCTGCAACACCATTATTTAGTTTGTAATAAGCAACTAAATTTGGCAGCGGTCCGCAAAATTCCAAATTCTTATTTGCATTTATTTGGGTTGCAGTTAAATCTGTATTCCAAATTCTAACTTCATCAATAGTTCCAGTATAGTAATTAACTGCATCGTTTCTTCTACCTATTATTAAATTATTGGTTGAAGATGTATTTATTGTTGTAGGCAAATTAAAGCTAGCTTCTAAAACTCCATCTACATAAGTATTGTATTTATTGGCAGATGAGTTGTTAAAAGTAACAGCAATATGATGCCATGTATTATCTGCCACAAGTGTGGTTCCCGTTACCCCACTTCCTCCAATTTCACAACGTAATTTACCTCCAATTAAATTTACCGTAAACCTATGCCCTATGCTCATATCTCCCCAATCAATTATTACTTCTTGAGAAGTTGATAATGGGCCCCTTATCCAGGCTTCTACTGTTCTAGAATTAGTTCCTGAAATTCCTGGAAATGTAGTTTGAACATAATCATTTACCCCATCAAAATTTAGCGCATTTTGAGCAATTAGTTGATTGGAAATTAAAAGAATAATCATAAAAATTTTGGGTAGAAATTTCATAGGCAATTAGATAAAAAACAGATTGTTAAAAGTAAAATTTTAGGGGTTTACAACATATAACATGTTAATATTTTAAAAATAGTCAATTTATTATGACTCTTTATGTTAATACTTTTGCTTCATGAAAAAAATCATCAAGTTTTTTAAAGAATTGCCTCGCTGGGTAAAAAGCAGGTATTCAATTACAGCTTTGGTTTTTTTCTCGTGGATGTTGTTATTTGACCAAAACGATGTTTTTACCCAAATGGAATTAAGGGCTGACTTAAAAGAGCTTGAAAAAACAAGGGAATATTACAAAGAAGAAATAATTACAACCAACAAAGACTTAGAAGATTTACTCACTAACAAAGATAACTTGGAACGATTTGCGCGCGAAAAATACCTCATGAAGAAAGACAATGAGGAGATTTTTGTTTTGGTGTACGAAGAAGACTAATTCAAACGGATTAAATCTTTTTCAATATCCTTGAGCAAATTTCTATTTTCTCTTAAGATATTTTCATACAACCGAACCTGCACATTTTTAAAAAGATTCGACATTTTTACCAAGTTTTTAAAGTGATCTGATTCAATCATTTTTTTAAACTTCTTTAGGCTTTCTTCTGAATCTTTTATTTCGCCAATTCGGCCAAAGTAAGGTGCATTTTGGTTCACAAAAGGAATTACTTGATTTAAAACCATGTCTCTATCAATTTTATTATACTCTTGCCATTCCCAATTTTTTACTGAATAATGTTTGATAATACTTTCCCTAAGCTCTAGGTTCGAAATATATTTTAGACCTCCGCCTTGAAGCTCCTTATATCCAACATCAGTTACAGGAATGCCTAAATAGGTTTGCAAATAACCAAAACCTAACTCTAAACTATCAAACCCTTGCTTAAAAGGTCTAAAAACAAGATTCTTAAAATAAGCACCTGATTTTTTTATAAATCTCCTTTTCGTTATATAACTGCAAAGAATCTGCAATTAAATTTTCTTTAATCGTGTTTAATAGCCTAATTTCTTCCTTTTTTTCAATTCTAGATTCTCTCAAATTGTTAAACCAAAACGAAATAGAAATACCAATTATAATGATTAACAACTCGAAAAAGTATCTCGATAAACTTTTCATTTAGGGCTTTATTTGGTAAATTTTTCCATTATTTTCACCTTCTACCACAAAATTATTTGTTCCTTTAACTTTAAAAACATGGGTGATTTTTAAATCTTTATATTTTTCTTCCAAAGCTGTCTTTTTATCTTTTGGAAACTCTTTACTTTTTACTTGGATAAGTTCTTCTCCAACTCTTCCTTCCCAATCAAAAACAACTAATTCAGTTTGCTTTCCATTTTTTATATGCGCCTCATATGTAGTAGCTCCTATTTTATACCAATTTATAACCTTGGCGTCCGGAAATTTGGCATTGAAATTATTTTTCACCTTTCCGGGAACGCTTTCTTCGTTAATTTGAGATTTAACAACATACTGAGATTTAGCCATAAAGGCTAATCCCAAAATAAAAAGCGAAATAAAAATTAGGTTTTTCATGATTTCTATTTTTTAGGTTGGCTATAAAATTCGATCAATAAATCGAGAATTTCAATAGCTGCTTTAGAAATTTTTGTTCCAGGGCCAAAAACGCCAATAACCCCTGCATCAAATAAAAACTGATAATCTTGGTGAGGAATTACACCTCCTGCTATTACCATAATATCGTCTCTACCTAGTTTTTCTAATTCGGCAATAACTTCTGGCACTAAGGTTTTATGCCCTGCAGCCAAAGAAGAAATTCCTAAAATATGTACATCGTTTTCTACAGCTTGTTTTGCTGCTTCAAATGGCGTTTGAAACAATGGACCTACATCAACATCAAAGCCCATATCGGCAAAAGAAGTGGCAATAACTTTGGCTCCTCTATCGTGGCCATCTTGGCCCATTTTAGCAACCATTATTCTTGGTCTTCGGCCTTCGAGTTCAGCAAATTTATCTGAAAGCTCAAGTGCATTTATATAATCTTGATCTTGTTTAGATTCTGATGAATAAACCCCTGATATTGTTTGCGTTTCGGCTTTATGCCTACCAAAAACCTCTTCCATAGCCATGCTAATTTCACCCAAAGTTGCAAATTTCTTGGCTGCATCAACTGCCAACTCTAAAAGGTTTCCTTCACCACTTTGAGCACATTTTGTAATTTCTTTCAAAGCAGCTTGCGTTTCTTGTTCGTTTCTTTCGGCTTTGAGTTTTTTAAGTCTTTCGATTTGAGAAAGCCTAACCTTTTGGTTATCTACTTCCAAAATATCAATTTTATCTTCCACCTCAGGTCTGAAGAAATTTACACCAACTACCTTTTCTTTTCCCGAGTCTATTTTGGCTTGTTTTCTAGCAGCAGCTTCTTCAATTCTTAATTTGGGCAGGCCGTTTTCAATGGCCTTGGTCATTCCGCCTAAACTTTCAACTTCAGCAATTAATTTCCATGCTCGTTTTACCAACTCATTGGTTAAATGCTCCACATAATAAGAGCCTCCCCAAGGATCAACAACATCAGTTATTTGAGCTTCTTCTTGCAAATAAATTTGTGTATTTCTAGCTATTCGAGCACTAAAATCGGTGGGTAAAGCAATCGCCTCATCTAAGGCATTTGTATGCAAACTTTGGGTTCCGCCAAAAGCAGCAGCCATAGCCTCAATACAGGTTCTTGCAACGTTATTGTATGGGTCTTGCTCAGTTAAGCTGTAACCTGAAGTTTGGCAATGTGTTCTTAATGCCAAAGATTTTGGATTGGTTGGATTAAACTGCTTTACCATTTTAGCCCAAAGCAATCTACCTGCCCTCATTTTGGCAATTTCCATAAAGTGATTCATGCCAATGGCCCAAAAGAATGAAAGTCGTGGGGCAAAATCATCAATTTTTAAACCTGATTTTATACCTGTTCTTATATACTCTAAACCATCTGCTAAAGTATAAGCCAGCTCAATATCTGCAGGAGCTCCAGCTTCGTGCATGTGGTAACCCGAAATAGAAATCGAATTAAAACGAGGCATTTTTTCTGAAGTGTACCTAAAAATATCACTAATTATTCTCATTGAAGGGGCGGGTGGATATATGTAAGTATTTCGCACCATAAACTCCTTCAAAATATCGTTTTGGATTGTTCCTGAGAGTTGATCTGGCTTTACCCCTTGCTCTTCTGCTGCAGCAATATAAAATGCCATAATTGGAATTACGGCTCCATTCATGGTCATTGAAACACTCATTTGATCTAGTGGAATTTGATCAAATAAAATTCGCATGTCTAAAATTGAGTCGATTGCAACGCCTGCTTTTCCAACATCTCCTTTTACTCTTTCGTGGTCAGAATCGTAACCTCTATGGGTTGCCAAGTCAAAAGCCACCGAAAGACCTTTTTGGCCTGCTGCTAAATTTCTTCGGTAAAATGCATTTGATTCTTCTGCATTCGAAAACCCTGCATATTGTCTAATAGTCCAAGGCCTAATGGCATACATGGTAGAATATGGTCCACGCAAGTATGGCGGAATGCCTGCCACGTAGCCAAGGTGTTTTATTTTTTCTAAATCATAATCATTAAAATCTGAAGGAACTGATATATGCTCGGCAGTTTCCCAAGTTGATTTTGCCTTTGGTGAATAAACTTCAGTATCACCAAGTATTATATTGTTAAAATTAGGTTTAGCCATTACTTCAAGGTTTTTTCAAATTCAACATCTGCAGCATAATTTACCTTGGGTATTTTTACAATTGGAGTAAAGCCGTCTTCATCATTTTGTTGTTGCAGACTTGGTTTTGGCTCCAAATTATTTTCAAATTTATTTACACCAATTATTGTTCTATCTCCAGCTTTTACTTTGGCAATTTTTGCTGTGGCATTTCCCAAAATCTCGTGCTGAAACCAGCCATCTTTCAAACTTTTAATATAGCCTCCTTCTTTTTCTATTTCAAGGAACTTTTGCCAAGATTTTTCAGCAATTTCTTTGGTTAAACTTTCAATAAAATAAGAACCTTTGGCTGCATCTGTAACAACATGCAAATTACTTTCCTCCTTCAATAAATGATGAATATTTATGGAGGCTCTTTTGGCCAAAGCCGAAGATGTTTGATTTAAGGTATCAAATGGCTGAATTGAAATTGCGTTGGCGCCACCTAAAACTCCAGAAATTGCCTGGGTTGTAAGTCTAAGTAAATTGGTTTTTTCATCGACCCTAGTTAAGTCTGAGGTTGATGTTTGTGCCAAAATATAAAGGCTATTTACTTTCTTATCGGTATAAGCTTTGCAGAAGTTTGGCCATAAATATTGTAAGGCCCTAATTTTAGAAATCTCTAAAAAGTAGTTTTTAGATAGGCCGATTCTAACAAAACTTCTATTTAAAGCGGGAATTACCTCATCTTCAGGTAATAAATTTAAATAATCAGCAAAAGCACTAAAAATACTAGCAATTTGCAAATAGGAAGTTGCTCCTGCCTCTTGAACATGTAAATTATCTACACATAAGGTTTTGGCTTTTTTATATTTTGTTGAAGCAGATAAAAATCCACTTTTCCAATTATTAAGAATGTCTTCTGAAATATTTTCCCCAGTTTGTAGGCTTCTGTCAAAAACATCATTTGCAATAGCTCCTTCAGAAATGGTTATTCCATTTAAATCTTCAAAAGAGTTAGTATATACATTTATGGATATAAAATCTGGGTTAACCTCTTTTAATTGATTCTGAAATTGGTTAGAATAAGGAATTGAAATTTCGTTTATTCCTCTATTTAGGCTTTCTAAAATTTCTTGGTTTGTGGTTTTATCCGAAAAAGACTCAGCAAAATTCCAAATCGAATTTTCTCTTCCAATATTTAATGGCTGGTTTATATCTTCAGCAGAATTAATGCTATTGATATTTATTCCCTCCTCCAATTCTTTTTCTAAAATAGAAAGTGGTTTCCCTTTTAAATCTTTTTCTATTTGAAGAAGCCAATCTTTTTTATCGGCTTTTTCAAACTCGTTAAAATTTATTTTTTTCAGCATGTTTCAAATGTAATGTATGCCGAAAATTAAACAAAGGTAAAAATCAGTTTAAGCTTATCTATTCGTAATAATTATTTGCAAAGGCTCAAAACCATTAATTCTAGCAACAAAATTTCCTTGTTTTAATTGGGGTAATTTAATAGAGCTTTGGTTGGGGGTTATCCGATATTGAAAAACAACTTTTCCAGATAAATCAAAAATTGTAATTGAATCTATTTCAATGGTTTGATCATGGTTACTATCAATCAAAATTTCGTTAGTTACCGAATTAAAAAACAAACGATTTTTTATTAAAGTCTGCTCTTCTATCCTTACTGATTTGCTTTCAATCTCTATACTTTTTAAAATTAAACTCACCCATTTTGAATATTGAAAACCAGATGGATGGAGTCCATCGGATGCTACTAAAGCGGTATTGGTTAATCCATTTCTTGAAATTGGGGTAATATCAAAATAATTTACACCATAAACCGTTGAAATACTATCGTTTATAGCATTATAAATATCTAACTCAGATGAAATTTTCGCAGGATTTTTAGATTGCCCAAAAGGTGTAAATGCGTAATCGGGAATAGATACCACAAAAACTTTTGAAGTATCTCCTCCTGCCTTTTCAATAGCAAGGTTTAAAATTTCAGGAAAATCTTGTCGTTGCTGATTTAAATTTCTGCCTTGGTATTGGTTGTTTACGCCAATTAAAACTGAAACCAAATTAAAAGTATCACCTAAACCCGAATTAATAATAGCATTTTTCAGTTGATCTGTTCTCCAGCCAGTAGTAGCAATAATCTTTGCTTGTGGTTCTGTTACGCCTAGCTCAAAAAGTGAATCCATCAATTGGTTAGGCCAACGTTCTTGCTCACTTACACTCTCTCCAATAGTATATGAATCTCCTAAGGCCAAAAACTTAGTTGGATTGAATATTTTTTGTTTTTGGGCAAAACCAATTTGCAAAATCAAAAAGAATAAAATAAAAAGAAAGATATTTTTCATGAACAAAACAATTTAATCTGTTTTACATATTTATACTAAATTTTTTATATCGAAAATTGCAAAATAAACAGCAAAATATGCAAGAAGTTGAAAATACAACAGTTGAGCTAAAACATTTAGAGTTTGACGACTATGTTGAGCTTAAAGAGGTAATGATTAAAGCTTATCCAGAAATGGAATATCCTTATTGGAGCGAAAAAGCAATATCAAAACTTCTTAAGGTTTTTCCTGAAGGACAAATTTGTATTAAGGTAAATGGGAAAGTAGCAGGTGCCGCACTGAGCATTATTGTAGATTACAAAAAGATTGGAGATAATCATAATTACGAACAAATTACAGGTAATTACACTTTTAAAACCCATACTTACGATGGCAATATTTTATATGGAATAGATGTTTTTGTGAGTCCTGATTTTAGAGGAATGAGGCTTGGCAGAAGACTATATGATGCGAGAAAAGAATTGTGTGAAAACCTTAACCTTGAAGGAATAGTAGCTGGAGGAAGAATTCCAAACTACCTTAAATATTCGAAAGAATTATCGCCAAGAGAATATATTGAAAAGGTAAAAGAAAAAGAAATTTACGACCCTACTCTAGCTTTTCAATTGGCAAATGATTTTCACGTTAAAAAAATATTAGAAAAATACCTAGAAGGAGATAAAGAATCTAAAGAGTTTGCTACCCTTTTAAAGTGGAATAACATTTATTACCAAGAAAAAGATTACACCATAAATACGCCTAAAAGTGTGGTTAGAATCGGTTTGGTACAATGGCAAATGAGGCTTTTTAAAGATTTTGATGCCCTTGTTGAACAAGTAGAGTTTTTTATTGATGCTGTAAGCGATTATCAAAGTGATTTTGTTTTGTTTCCTGAATTGTTTGAAGCCCCATTAATGGCCAAGTATAATGATTTAGGCGAAGCTACTGCCATTAGAAAACTAGCTGACCATACTGAGCCTTTGCGTCAAAAATTTTGTGAATTTGCGGTTTCTTACAACATCAATATTATTACCGGCTCCATGCCAATTTTAGAAGATGGCGTATTGAGAAACATCTCCTACTTATGCAGAAGGGATGGCTCTTTCGAGAGCTACAGAAAAATTCATGCAACTCCGTCTGAAATTCATAGCTGGGGAATGAAAGGTGGCGATAAGCTTAAAGTTTTTGATACCGATGCAGGCAAAATTGGCATTTTAATTTGTTACGATGTTGAGTTTCCTGAGTTAGCCAGATTTTATGCAGATGAAGGAATGCAAATTTTGTTTGTTCCGTTTTTAACCGATACCCAAAACGGATACACAAGAGTTAGACATTGCGCCCAAGCAAGGGCCATTGAAAACGAATGCTATGTAGCTATTGCCGGATGTGTTGGAAATTTACCCAAAGTAAATAATATGGATATTCAATATGCTCAATCGGCTATTTTTACGCCAAGCGATTTTGCTTTTCCAACAAATTCTATAAAAGCAGAGGCAACTCCAAACACCGAAATGACAATTATTGCTGATGTAGATTTATCACTTTTGCACGAGCTTCATAATCATGGAAGTGTAAACACACTAAAAGACAGAAGAAAAGATTTGTATAATTTAAGTTGGATAAAAAAATAAAAGAATTATGTTCGGAGACATGATGAGCAAACTTCAGGAAGCCAAAAAGAAAGCTGAAGAAACCAAAGAAAGATTAAACCATGTAATGGTAAATGGGCAATCACCTCAAGGCAAAGTTACTGTTATTGCAACTGCCAATAGCGAGATAAAATCCATTGAATTTGATGATTCTTTGATGCATGGTGACAAAGAAGAACTTACTGATTATTTGGTTTTGGCGCTAAATGATGCCTTATCAAAGGCCAAAAGTGTAAACGAAGCCGAAATGGCTTCTGTTGCCAAAGATGCGATGCCAAGCATACCTGGAATGGGCGGTTTGGGGAATATGTTTAAGTAATTATTAATAGAGAATTAATAATTACCCTTCGGGCATTTTTCCGTTCCTCGAAAAGTTCAGGGTTAGATTACAGTTATTGAAAATTATTTGTACTAAAAGCCCTTCGAAATCGGAGGGCTTTTTATTTGTAATTTATTCAATTACAAATTCACAAATTTCTCTTTCGGGAATTTAACTTCGAATTTAACTTCTACTTTTTCGGTACTTGAAGCCGATATGTTCTTTTCCCATGTTAAAATGCCAGAATCTTTGTTGAGCTCTCCATCACTATCTTCTTCTACACTTATTGATATTTCAGAATTACCTGTAGTGGGAATTTGATCTTGGATTTTTATTTTGATTGGAACTGCTTTGGTGTTTCTAACCTTTATTTCATAACCAATTGCCTCTTTTTTGTTGCTACCAAGCATACTGGTGCTACAATAATTCTTTATTCTTTCTCTTGTAACTACAACCTGGTTATCTACCCCAAAAGATAAATCTAACTCAGAGTTTACACTTGAAGGGTTGATGAAACTTTTGCCTACAAAAGTGTTTTGTAAATAAATATTGGCTTCTCCAGGCAATAGGTTTTTGTCTTCCCAATCTTTAACTTTTGCAATTAAATAAGCACTTTGAGCCAATTTTGGTGCAGCATAATATTCGTAGGTTGCATTAAGTTTCAAGTTTTGAATGTTTACCAATTGAGGTGTACCTGATGATGGAATTGAATAAGGCAAGCTAATATCAAATGACACACTTGTAATATTTTGGCTAACCTCGGTGAAGTTGGCTGCAGTGCCAGCAGGTTCAGGATTAAAATCATCAGCGGCTTGCTCTGTATCAAACAATGCAATACCTGCATCTTTTCTTAAATTGGTGCCATAACCTTGAAATTGATTTGGATTGATAAAATCTAACCTCCAAGGATAAACTACAGGTTTGTTGTTATTTAACCTTGGGTTTGTGGTTGAAAGTGTTAACAAAACATTGTTCCACTCTTCGCCGGTATTTTGGTAAACTTTGGCATTGTAATTCAATTCAACTGGTTGGTTTATGTTTTCTGATTTGATGTTATAAACAGGCTGCCAACCCGCACTGGCAACATAATAATCTACTTCAAAAGCCGCATTGGCGTTAGTTTTAGAGTAAATATCTAAAACAATGCTTCCGTTTAAATATCTCCAATTTTGGATTTCTTCGTTTACTTGAGTTTGAAGTTTTGTTTTTTGGTTATTTAACTTTCGATTTTCTATTTTGGTTTTGGTAGATAAATCTAACAATGCTGTTATTCTTTCTCTAAAAAAGTCTGATAGGTCTTCTAAATCTTCGGTGGCAAAACCTAGCTTAGAATAATCTACTTTGTTGTTTTGCAGAATCATATTTTTTTCTTCAGCCAAAGCTTGCAACAAATTATCGTTAAAAGAAATGCTATCGCTCAAATCAGAAATTTCATTTTGCAAATCGAGGATGCTTTGAGGATATTCATTTGAGTTATAATCTCTGTTTTTGTAATTAACTGCAAGTATTGTAAAATCACCTTTGCCAGATGCCTGAATTGAATTCACATCAATATTAGAAGGTAAATTATCAATTATTAAACTTGATTTTCCTGCTGCGACAGAAGTAGATCCCGACCTTTTTACCTGAGCTCCGTTTAGATAAACAGTTACTTTAGAAATTTTCGCTTCCACATTTTTATCGGCTGCAAATGCGCCAAAAAAAAGGCCCGAGAAAATCAGGCCTAAAAATATTTTTTTGTAGTTCATAGTCTATTTTTTTTAATCGTCGCCTCCGGTTAACATGGTAACGTAATACAACAAGGTAGAAATTGCTGCCAAAGCAGAAACTACATATGTCATCGCTGCCCATTTTAAGGCGTCTTTAGCATTATCATATTCTGTGCCACGGGTAATTCCGCTTGCATTTAACCAAGCCAAAGCCCTATTACTTGCATCAAACTCTACTGGCAAAGTAACTAAACTAAAGAGGGTAATTACACCTTGCGCCAACACAACAATCAAAATCATTTGTTGAAAACTAAAAACGCTCAAAACAAAACTGAATAAAATAGAGGCAATAAAAATTATGTTCATTAACTTAGAACTTAACCCTACCAAAGGAACCATTGCCGACCTAAACTGCAAAAAGCTGTAAGCCTGGGCATGTTGCACTGCATGGCCTGTTTCATGCGCCGCTACAGCAGCAGCTGAAACATTTCTACCATTGTAAACATCATGCGATAAATTGATGGTTTTATTTTGTGGGTTGTAATGGTCTGTAAGTTGACCTTGAACACTCATAACTTGCACATCGTAAATGTTGTTGTCTCGCAACATTTTTTCAGCTATTTCGGCACCACTTAATCCACTTGAAGTTGGAACCGCAGCATATTTTTTAAACCTAGATTTCAATTGATTGCCAACCAACCAACTTAAAATCATGAAGCCAATTAGAATTACCCAAATCATATTTTTATTGTTTTATTTTCTTTAAAATTTTACCAAAACTATTTACAAATAATATTCCTTTTACCTCTTTAACAAGATTTAAAGAAATTTTGTCAGTTCCCCTATTCGTCGATTAACTCGTAACGATATTCTTTACCTTTTTTTATGGCAGGAAGTCCGTTAACAAGCCAACTTGGGGCTGGAGCATCTTTCAGGTAATAATCGAAAAATTGCATCATTCTAATGGTTAAATCTTCTTTGTTTGGCGCCTTACGAAGGTTGTGTTCTTCGTTGTTGTAAGTTAACATCCAAACAGGTTTATTTAATCGGCGTAAAGCCACAAAATATTCAATACCTTGATACCACGGAACTGCTCCATCGTTATCATTATGCATAATTAAAAGTGGCGTATTTACTTGGTTGGCATAAAATAACGGCGAGTTGTAAATGTATAGTTCGGTGGCATCCCACAAGGTTTTGCCAATTCGGCTTTGGGTGTTTTCGTACTGAAACATTCTGCTATAACCAGAGCCCCATCTAATTCCACCATAGGCTGAAGTCATGTTGCTTACTGGTGCGCCTGCCATAGCAGCCTTAAACATATTGGTTTGGGTTATGATAAATGCGGTTTGGTAGCCTCCCCAACTTTGGCCTTGTATTCCGATTTTTTCGGGATGAAGATTGTATTTTTCAGTTACATATTTAGTTCCTGCCACAACAGCTTCAACTGCATTTTTACCCGGATAACCATCTGTATAGGTAATATCTGGAATAAAAACAACATACCCATTGCTTGCATAATGGCTCGGGTTAATTATAGAGGCACTCAACCTTGGCGCGAAATAGCTTTTGTATCTATCTGAGTAAGTTTCGTAGAAATAAACTATGCTATGATATTGCTTTGTTTTGTCAAAATTATCTGGCAAGAAAACCAATCCTTCTAATTCTTCGCCATTGTCTTTTTTGAATTTAATTAATTCAACATTTCCCCATGCATAATCTTTTTGTTGAGGGTTTAAATTGGTTAACCGGTGAACATCTGAAAAATTGGGATTGGTTAAAAATGCATCAGGAAAGGTGTTAAAATTTTGTTTGGTAAATATTAAATGTGAACCAAACCTTGTTTTTTCTTCGAGGTTTAAGGTGTAGCCTTCTTCAACATGCCACTTTTCAGGAAGACTTCCTCTTAAAACCCTGTAAAACTGATTTTCTTTGGTAATTTCAGAAAAACCTAAAAGGTTTACATGGTTGTTCAAGTTGTAATATTCTTCTTCTGTGTTTGATAAAAACGGTCGATATCTTATGCTTTTATTTTTACCATCATTTTTGGTTAAACAATAAAATTTTGAGGGATTATTTACCTCTACCACCCACAAATCAAATCCACCTTTAATAATAATTTGTTTGTTTTCTTTTCCCCAACCTGCAATTCCATAAGCTCTAGCAGGTGAAGGTGTATCGTGTTCTACATCATAAAAAACATCTTGAATTTGAGAAGTTATATCTACGGATTTTTGTGTTGTTACATCCATTAAAAACCAACTTTTTGTTTGGTCTTTGTAGTAAGCTAAATATTTCCCATCAGGCGAAAAAGTAAACTGAAACCTATGTGAATCGAGTAAAGTTGTAAGCTCTCCCGTTTGCATATTTACAGAATATATTACTGAGGCACTTGGGTATTCCCAACTTACAGATTTTAAGAATTTGTTTCTGTCCACAGCATATCCAAATTCAGATTCTGCATTTTGCAAAACTCTTAAACTGCTAATGGTTGTATCGCCAAGTAAAACTACTTTGTTATTTTGGGTATGGTAAAAAGCATCGAAACTTTGGTTTAAATCGCCTTTTAGCTCTTTTAATTGATGAGGCTGCAACCTGTTATCAGTCCAGCTCCAAATATCAAGTTGGGGCAAATCCTCTTTTAAAATTGTGTCTTTTTTATCCAACTCAGGTTGTTTTCCGTACCCAAAAAATATTTTGTTTCCGCTTTCGCTGAAAAACACTTTACCATGCTCACTTAAACTATATCCATCAGGAAAAAAAGTAGGTTTACCCTCTACAATAGTTTTACATGAATCTTGATTTAAATTGAGGTATTTTAACTCGAATTGCTTTTGTTTATTGGTATCGATTGAATGTAAAAAAACAAGTTGCCTACCTGTATAATCAAACTCTAAGCTTTTAATTTCACCTTTGGTTTTAAACACAGCAATATCTTCTGCCTGAGGTTTGTAAATCATAATTTGCAAACTGTCTAAAGTATCAGTGGTAGCTTTTATGTAAGCAATTTGGTTTCCACCATTTGATATTTCGTAAGCTTTCACATTTTCAATTGCTTCAAAATTTGGACTTAAACAAGAACCAATTACCAAAGATTTAGAGGTTGGTTTGTGCTTTTTAGGCTCTTTTGGAGCTGGCTTTTCCTTTTCGAAAAATTTCCACCATTGTTTTTCTTCTTCTTGTGGAGCTTCCTTAATTTTTGGATAAATTGATTTTTTTAGATGAATGGCAAAGTAATTTCCTGAATCTGCAGGTACTTTGTAACTCACCAAGTTATTGAATTTTAACAAAGTATCAAGCTCAAAAAAGTAAACTCCTAAAGTATCTTCAGGTGTTTTGGCTTTGTTGGCATTTTTAAGTTTGTTTTGTTTGGCAAGTTTAATGCTATCTACCAATGCTTTGTTAGGCGCTATGGTAAACATTACCAATTCTTCGCCCGGAGTAAACTTTGGACTTTTACCTCTTTCTTGGGTTTTGTAAACACCAGCTCCTACAGAGCCATATTGTAAAAACCTTTCTTCTTGCTGATTTTCAACTTCGATGGAAAAAAGTAATCCTAGGTTAGATAGGTTATAGCTTTTTACCCTATCCCAGTTTTTTATACCTTCAACATCTAAAGGTTTTTGAGCATTGGTAAAAAAGCCAAACAGCAAAAAGCTAAAAAGTAAGCAGCTTTTGATATAATTTTTGAATGGGTAATCCAACAACGTTAAAGTACGAGCCTTCAATTTTTTCAACTCCAATAAATCCAATCCACTCTTGAATTCCATATGCACCTGCTTTGTCATAAGGTTTATAATTTTTTATGTAGTAATCTATTTCGTTTTCTAGTAATGGTTTAAAATAAACCGTGGTAATATCAAAAAAACTTTCTTTTTTGTGGTGCGATTTTAAACAAAGGCCACTTATTACTTGGTGACTTTTACCCGATAGTTTTTGAAGCATTTTCTTGGCTTCTTCATAATTTTCAGGCTTATTTAAAACCTCATCTTCGCACCAAACAATGGTATCAGCAAAAATGGCTACTTGGTTTTGGCTTAACGATAATTTGTTAAAATTGGCCTTTTGCTCGGCTAAAAAAACTGGAATTTGTTCTGCTTTTAAATGATGAGGAAAGTCTTCAGGAGCGTTATTATCAATAATTTGATATTTGTATCCTAACTGGGCAATAAGCTCTCTTCTTCTTGGAGATTTTGATGCAAGTAGCAACTCCATTAAGCTAATCCTGAAATTAAATAGTGGGCTAAAACAGCATACAAAATACCAATTACACTTGCCAATTTATTGATGGTACTTGCCCTTTGAAATCCTAATTGATTATTTGCCCTAATGGTTGAAATCATCGCAAATATTAACATAGGAACAAGCAATACTATTACATAAAGAAATGTCCATTTGTCTTTTAAAAACATTTGTTGGGCTGTAATTAATAACCCAATCACCAAAAGGTAAATAATAGAAACAATAATTTTGGTGTTTTTAGTCCCGAAAACAATTGGAATTGTTTTGCATCGAAAAGTTTCATCGCCCTCAATATCTGCGGCATCTTTGGTAATTTCTCGCGAAAACGAAAGCAAAAAGGCAAACCCTGAAAAGGCTAAAATCCAATAAAAAAGGTTTCTTCTAAATTTAGCATAGGCCACTCTTGGGTCTTCATCTAATTCCATCAATGTTTCGCCAATTTCTATTTTAATTTTTTGATCAACCTCGGCATAATCTTGGGCAATCTTTATGATTTTTGGCGCATAATAAAACTCTAACGCAGGTATTTCATAAAGGGCCACAGTGAATGGCACAAGAGCCACAGCCATCGAAATAATAAAGTTTCCGATAATTAATTGCCTTTTAAATTCTGTAGAATAAAACCAAAGAGAAAAGATTAAAAAAAGATGAATAAAACACAATTGCCACAAACCAATGGTATAACTAACGTAAAAACCAATAAAAAAACCAATGGCATTTAGTACCCAATTTAAAACAATTGCTACCCTCCTTTTGATAAATCTGCCAACCACAATTTTTTCAGGTTTGTTAATCCTATCAATTTTTAAATCGAAATAGTCGTTAATTAAATAGCCCCCTGCGGCAACAAATACAACACTTAAAACAAGTAAGAAAAAATTTAACTCGGTTATTTGAGACTCTAACTGATGAACTTCGGCAAATGGCTTTAAAATTCCCCAACGCATTAAGTACATGGTTAAAGCAATAATTGCCAAGTTTTTGGCTCTGAAAACGGTTAAATAAGCTTTAATTATTTTCATTACCAAGTAAAATTCTCAAAGTTTGGAGCTTGTTCTGGTTTGAACCATTTTTTTTGTACACGCATTGTTTTTTCAATAATATCTCTAACACAACCGTGACCTCCTTTTTCGGGAGATATATAATTTGAAATTGATTTTATTTCGGGCGCTGCATCATTTGGAGCAGCAGCAAAACCTACTTCCTTCATCACCTCATAATCTGGAATATCATCTCCCATGTATAAACTATCGCTTGGGTTTATTCCATAAATTTCGCAATGCTCTTTAAAAACTTCTAGCTTATTTGAAGCACCCAAGTAAACATGCTGAATACCTAAACCTTCTAATCTTTTTTTAACTTCTTGAGATTTACCTCCTGTAATAATGGCAATATTGTATCCCATTTTTACAGCCAATTGCAACACGTAACCATCTTTTACATTCATTACCCTTACCTGCTCTCCACCGGGCATTAAGGTTACTGAGCCGTCTGTTAAAACGCCGTCTACATCAAAAAAGAAGGAATTTATTCTGTTTAAAATTTGCAAATAATTTTCAGACATCTACTGAAGGTTTGGTGTTGTTGGGTTTAAACTTTAGTTTCTCTGAGCGTCCTTTATTAAATACTTTTCTCGCTACAAATTTTCCTTTTCTCATTTCGCGTTGAACATCAACTGGCAAAGCATTAATTTCTTTACACTCATCAGAACAGCAATTTTGATTTTTGGTTTTACAATCTTCGCATTGAATAAACAAAAGATTACAAGCCACATTTTTGCAGTTGGTGTGATCATCGCATGGTTTGCCGCATTGGTGACAAGTAGCAATAATATCATCTGAAATTCGCTCGCCTAATCTTTCATCGAAAACAAAGTTTTTTCCAATAAATTTATTTTCTAGTTTTTTGGTTCTTACTTGGCGAGTATATTCTATAATACCACCATTGAGTTGGTAAACGTTTTCGAAACCTTTGTGCTTAAAGTAAGCACTTGCTTTTTCGCACCGAATTCCACCTGTGCAATACATCAATACATTTTTACCTTCATTGCCTTTTAGTGTTTCTTCTACAAAATCTAGTTCTTCTCTAAAAGTATCAACATCTGGGCACCAAGCATTTTTAAAATGTCCAACCTCACTTTCGTAATGGTTTCGCATATCAACAATAATGGTATTGTCTTTTTCGGCCAGTTGGTTAAACTCTTCAGCATCTACATGTTTTCCTCGCTTGGTAACATCAAAGGTTGAATCATCTAAACCATCTGCCACAATTTTGGACCGAGCTTTAATTTTTAGTTTTAAAAACGAAAGATCATTTTGCTCAATAGCAACATTTAACCTGCACCCTTCTAAAAATGTTATTTCATCAAGCTTTTGACGCAGAGTGTACATATTTTCTTCGGGAATATTAATTTGAGCATTAACTCCTTCTGAAGAAACATATATTCTGCCCAAAACTTTTAATTCTGAAAGCATTTGGTACAAATGATCTCTAAATACGTTTGGGTTGCCAATGTTGGCGTATTTGTAAAAAGAAATTGTAATACGATGATGTGGCTCTTGGGCGAACATTTTTAAAAGGGTTTCTTTATCGTATTTGTTATACAAAGCAGGCATTTCAGTTAGGATTATTTTGATTCAAAAATGATTGTTTTTTGGTTAGGGTAAACATTGTCATCTTGGTCTACATCGGCCAATCTTTGCGATGGATCGATAATTATACTTTGAATTTCATCAATATCATGTTCAATAGAAAAGGCATAATCAGGATAAACCCAAGGCCAATCTTCTAAAACTTCGAAAACAGTTTTGTTTTCATTGGTTTTTGCCCCTCTCATAACACGCAAAGGTATGTTGTAAAGTATTTCGGTACCATCGTTTAATATCACCGAAATATCTAATGGCATTGGGAAATCGCCTTTATTCTCAATGGTGATTTTTGTGATTCCTGCATCGCAGTTTACACTTTTAATGGCATAGTTTATTTTGTTTGTTGAGGTAATGAAATAATCAAAGTACCAATCGAGTTCCATGCCTGAAGCTTTTTCCATAACCTTTTTAAAATCTACTGGTTTTGGATGTTTGAATTTCCATTGGTTGTAATAATTTTTCATGCCTTTAAAAAAGGCCTCGTAACCAATTACATAACTTAACTGATGTAAAAATACTTGTCCTTTAGAGTAAGAATTTACCCCATAGGCAAAATTGGTTTGGTAATGATCGGCATGGGTTGTTAATGGTTCGTTTTTTCCAGATTCCATCAACCTGTAATAACCTCTGTATGCTCCAGCATGCGGATTAGGATTTCGGCCTCCGTAAATTTCATTTAAAACATAATCTTGAGCGTAGGAAGTAAAGCCTTCGTCCATCCATGGATATTTGCTTTCGTTGGTTGCCAAAGCGTGTTGATACCAAGAGTGTATTGCTTCATGTACCGTAACACTAATTAAACCCTTAAGCGAAATTCTACCTACAATTAAAGTTGCCATCGGGTATTCCATTCCGCCATCTCCACCCTGAATTACTGAGTATTTTTTGTACGGATATTCTCCAAAAGTATTATTCATAATTTCGAAACACTGCACTGCATATTCAGGAAGTTTTTCCCAGTTTTCTTTGCAAGTATCTGCTTGGTAGAAAAAATGAATTTCAGTTCCGTTTGATGTTTTAGCTATTGTGTGGGTATAATCTGGGTCTGCAGCCCAAGCAAAATCGTGAACCATTTCTGCCTTAAATTTCCACATTAAGTTTTTAGAGTTTGGTCTTTTTACTTGGCTGTTTTCAATATAACCGTGGCCAATTTCAGTTTTGTTTTGTAAATAACCTGTTGCGGCAACTACATATGATGAATCTAATGTGATGTTAACTTCAAAATTTCCAAAAACGCCATGAAACTCTCTACCAATGTATGGGTCTGAGTGCCAACCATCTTCATCGTATTCGCATAATTTAGGATACCATTGGGTCATTGAATAACGAATTTCTTCTTTGTTATCTCTGCCCGATCTGCGTATTTGAATAGGAACTTGGGCGCTAAAATCCATATTCAAAATTGTTTTTTTGCCCGGTAGTAATGGCTTGGCTAATTCAACTTCTAAAATAGTTCCCGAAATTTCATATTTGATTTTTTTACCATCTTGGGTTAGTCTATCAATTTTTTGATAGCCTATTTCTTCTGGTTTTAAAGCTGCTATTCTTGAACCTACCCTTGGGTCTGGGTCTTCAATGGTTCTTGAGCGAACATCCATCATACTACCTGGCTGAAAAGCATTAAAATAAAGGTGGTAAAAAACTTTGGTTAATGTATCAGGAGAATTGTTGGTGTAGGTTAATTCTTGTTTGCCTGTAAATTGATTTGTTTCAACATTTAGGTTGATATCCATTTTATAATTTACACTTTGCTGCCAATATCCATATTGTGCATTTACAGCTAGTGTGAAAGCCAAAAAAACTAAAACTGTGCTTGCTATTTTCTTCATGCAAAAATTTTTGCAAAACTAATAGGTTAAGCCATTTGTAAAAAAAAGACTTGAGGAACGGTTTTGTGCTAGATTTTCTTTAGGGTTTCTTCACCTAAATTCATTTAGCTAAGGGGTGAAGAGTCTTTTTAATTGAAGATATAATTCAGATGTCACATCGAGTGATTTTTGAGGTACGAAAAAATTATATCGAGATGTGCTTTGAAAAAAGAATTTTGAAATGTTCTCGATATTACTTCCGCTGCGCTGCACAAATTCGAACTGACATCTGTTTTCAATTATTGAGTTTCCCTGCCATTTAGGTAGGTTGGACATCGTTTTTCGCTAGTTCTTAAAAAACTCACTAAAACATTTTCCCATCCAAATTCAACCATTCTAAAGCTGCGCCAGAGAGTAAATCAAGTTTTTTATCATCTGGCCAATTCATAGAGTTTATTAGTTCACCTGGTTGTAATTCGCCTAAAGGAAAAGGATAATCAGTACCCAAAGCCACTCTTTTTTGGCCCATTAAATCAACAATATAATCTAACATGGTGGGGTCGTGCACCAACGAGTCTAACCAAAATTTACCTAAATAATCCTTTGGGTTTATGGCATTGTCTATGGCGCACAAATCTGGGCGAACGTTAAATCCGTGTTCAATTCTGCCAATAGTTGCCGGAAAAGAACCTCCTCCATGAGCAAAAGCAACACGCAGTTTTTTAAATTTTTCGAAAACGCCACCAAATATCATAGAGGTTATGGCCAACGAAGTTTCAGCAGGCATACCTACCAACCACGGCAACCAATATTTGCTCATTTTGTCTTTTCCCATCATATCCCAAGGATGAACAAAAACAGCCATATCTAAATCTTGCATGGCTTCGTAAATCGGGAAAAGGTTTTCGTCGTTTAAATTCCAATCATTTATGTGCGAGCCGATTTCAACCCCAACCAAACCTATTTTTTTACAACGTTCTAATTCCTTAATGGCCAAATCAGGCGATTGCATCGGCAAGGTTCCTAAACCAATAAACCTTTTTGGAAAAAGACTTACAACCTCAGCAATATGATCGTTTAAAAATTTTGAAACTTCCAACGTATCTTTTGGTTTTGCCCAGTACGAAAACATTACCGGAACGGTAGATAGAACCTGCACATCAACATGATAATGGTCGCATTCTGTGGCACGGGTTGCACCATCCCAACAATTAGCTTCCACCTCCCTAAAAAATTGGCCATCTTTCATCATTTTGGCACAACAAGGTTTATGATGCTCAAGGTTTATAAATCCACCGTAACCAAACTTCTCTTTAAAATTCGGAATGTTTTCGGGTAAAATGTGGGTATGGATATCAATGGTGAACATGTGGTTTTGTTTTTTTTGGAACTGGGTCGTAACCCGATGGGCCCCAAGGTTGACATTTAGAAAATCGTTTAATTCCTAACCAAACGCCTTTAAATGCGCCCCAATCTTTAATGGCGTCTACAGTATAGGTGGAACAAGTTGGGGTAAATCTGCAATTGGCTCCAAACAAAGGCGAAATAGCACCTTGGTAAAATCGAACCAACAAAATAAAAAATGCAGAAAATACTTTGTTTAACATTTATGGGCTTTGGTAAGCTCACAAATTTAATGGTTTGAATTCATCAGAAGTTATCACATTTGCATTATGGAATATATTCTTGTGCCTGCTGTTGCTTTGTTGGCTTCCATACTTACTTTTTTCTCGGGTTTTGGGTTGGGTACAATTTTACTACCCACCTTTTTGTTGTTTTACCCACCCGAAATTGCAGTTGCTTTAACGGCGATTGTTCATTTGCTAAACAACTTTTTTAAATTGGGTTTGGTAGGTAAATCAATTCATTATAAAACACTAATAAAATTTGGAATACCTGCGTTAATTGGCGCTTTAATCGGAGCAGATATTTTGAGTTATGTCGCTTATTTTGAAGCTACCGGAAATACTTTTATTCTTTTTGGAAGACAGTTAAATTACATCAACCTTATTATTGGAAGCTTACTAATTGTATTTGCCTTTTTTGAACTTTTACCCAAATTAAAAAATTGGCAATTGCCCAATAACTTGCTTCAGTTTGGCGGATTTCTATCTGGATTTTTTGGGGGATTATCAGGTCATCAAGGTGCTTTACGTGCGGCCTTTTTGGTGAAAGTTGGGCTAGAAAAAACAGCTTTTATTGCCACAGGAGTTGCCATAGCTGTAATTGTTGATTTGGTTAGAATTACCATTTACGCCTTCAACTTTAAAGGAAGTTTTGCCGATTTAAACTTTAAAATTTTAGTCATTAGCGTTTTGGCTGCCTTTTTAGGAGCATACTTTGGCAAGAAATTGTTGCAAAAAACTACCATTTCCATTATTCAAACTGTAATAGGGCTGTTAATGATTTTGATGGGAGTTTTGATGATTTTAGGGATAATCAATTAATTTGAACCTTTTAGTAAATCTAAATGTAATTTGAATTGTAAATCTGTTTATTTGCGCTTTAGAAAAATTATGGTGAGAAATATTATCTACTTGTTTTTGCTTGTTGGATTTTTTGGTTGCACTCAATCAAACCCCGCTTGCGATTGGCAAAGTTTCGAAAGTTTGGGAAAAATTACTGAAGTAAAACCATACGTTGAAAATGGTGATACTTTGTATTCGGTTGCCATGAAGTTTAACAACAGCAGTTTAAAAAACGAAACCCAATACTTAGAAAAGCTTCAAGACCTTAAAATTGACAAAATAATTCTTGAAAGAAATAGAATTCAAACTGGCATGAAGTATAAATTCACTGTAAGCGAAAAGTTATCGGGAAATTGTAAATCGCCAATCATAACTTTTCATCATAACCTGAAGTAGATTGTTAAATTTGGGTTTTTAAAGACTCAAGGTTATCGCTTCAAACTACATCAATAAAAACATTCGCAGCAAGTTTTTGCAGAAAAAGCACAATCAAGTTGATATTAAATTGCTTGAAAGTGAAATACTGAATGGCGATATTAAATCCATCAGTAAAGCTTTAACTTTGATTGAAAGCAATTTACCCCAATACCATAATTTAGGAAATGAGTTGGTGAATAGCTTAACCAAACACAAAAAAAACTCACTTAGAATAGGTATTACGGGTGTACCCGGAGTTGGAAAAAGCACTTTTATTGAAGCACTTGGCGAGCACCTTTTAGACCAAAATCACAAAATTGGCATTTTGGCAATAGACCCATCAAGCCAAAAAACAAAAGGAAGCATTTTGGGCGATAAAACCCGAATGGAAAATCTTTCGCAAAACACCAATGTTTTTATACGCCCTACTCCATCATCGGGCACATTGGGTGGCGTTGCCAAAGCCACACGCGAATCGATTACAATTTTAGAAGCAGCAGGTTACGATATTATTTTGATTGAAACTGTTGGCGTTGGCCAAAGTGAAATTTCGGTTGGCGCTATGGTAGATTTTTTCTTGCTCTTGATGATTCCGGGCGCAGGAGACGAGTTACAAGGCATAAAACGCGGCATTATGGAAATGGCGGATGGCATTGTAATAAACAAAGCCGAAGGCGAAAACGAAAAGAAAGCCATGTTGGCCAAAAATCAATTGGAAAATGCTTTGCATCTTTTCCCTTTGCCAGAAAGTAGCCAAGCAACAAGAGTAATGTTATGTTCTGCCTTGCACAAAAAGGCCATTGACAAAGTTTGGAAGGGAATTCAGGTTCACCTCAACAAAAACAAAAAATCAAATTATTTTGAACATCGCAGGGCCAACCAAGCAGTTTTTTGGTTTAAAGAAGCTGTAAAGCAAGAATTAGAAACCTCGTTTTTTCAAAACGAAATTGTAAAAGCAAATTGGCAAAACTTCGAAGAAGATGTGGCCAACCAAAAACTGAGTCCGTTTTCTGCTGCCAAGCAAATAATTGAAAAACAAACCCCGAAACAATAATCTATTTAAAGGTCAATATTTAAGATTGATTATTCTTGGGATTTTAAAATAGAATTCTAATGATTAGTTATTTATTAATTTGACTTTGCTTCAAAACCAAAATCAATGCTATTTTTAGGGCTGAAATAAGATTCGAAAATTGATTAGTAGCGTATGAAAATATTAAATTCTGTTTTAGGTTGGGCCATGCAAAAGCGAATGCATCAAATTGAGCTTTTCATGAAGTTTCCACACCAAGTACAGGAGGAGTTGCTCGAAAAGTTGGTTAATACAGCTAAAAATACCGAGTGGGGAAAAAAATATGATTATAAATCCATCAATAATTTAGATGAATTTAAAAACCGAATTCCCATCCAAGATTACGATAGTTTAAGAGAGTATATATTGCGTGTTAAACATGGCGAGCAAAATGTTTTGTGGCCATCAGAAATAAAATGGTTTGCAAAATCATCAGGTACAACTTCAGATAAAAGCAAGTTTATTCCCGTAAGCAAAGAAGCTTTAGAAGATTGCCACTACAAAGGCGGAAAAGATATGTTAGCGCTTTATTACAAGCAATATCCTGAAAGCATGCTTTACTCTGGTAAAGCTTTGGTGTTGGGAGGAAGCTCAGAAGTTAATCAGTTTAGCAAAGATTCATATTACGGAGATTTATCTTCAATCATCATAAAAAACCTACCCTATTGGGCTGAGTACGTTCGAATTCCAAGTAAAGAAACCGCCCTATTACCCAAATGGGAAGAAAAAATTGAAAAGGTGGCACGAGAATCGATGCATGAGGATGTAACCAACATTACTGGTGTACCTACCTGGCTAATTTTATTAATGAAAAGAATTTTAGAGATTTCTGGAAAAAGCAACATGCTTGAAGTTTGGCCGAACATGGAATTATATATTCATGGCGGAGTTAGCTTTAAGCCTTACCAAACAACCTTTCAAAACTTTTTTCCTTCTGATAAAGTAAATTATTTAGAAACGTATAATGCCTCAGAAGGATTTTTTGGCATTCAAGACCGATTTGAAAATAATCCTGAAAAGGAAATGCTTTTGATGCTTGATTATGGTATTTACTATGAGTTTATGCCCATGGATGAATATGGAAAAGAAAATCCTAAAACGCTCACTCTGCATGATGTGAAAATTGGCGAAAACTATGCAATTATTATTTCTACCAATGGAGGTTTATGGCGCTATATGATTGGTGATACTGTTAAATTTACCTCTCTCGATCCATTTAGAATTATTGTTTCAGGCAGAACAAAATACTTTATAAATGCTTTTGGCGAAGAAGTAATTGCCGATAATACAGACAAAGCTATTGCTCATGCTTGCGAAAAAACTAATGCTATTGTAAAAGAATATTCGGTTGCACCCATTTACTTAAACAACAAAGAAAAAGGTGCCCACGAATGGGTTATTGAATTTGACAAACAACCTGAAAATATCGAATTTTTTAGTAGCTCTTTAGATACTTATTTAAAAGCCATCAATTCAGATTATGAAGCCAAGCGTTACCAAGATTTAGCCTTAACCGAACCCAAAATTCATATTGCACCTGAAGGAACTTTTTACCTTTGGTTAAAAGAAAAAGGTAAATTAGGAGGCCAACACAAAGTTCCAAGGTTATCTAACAACAGAGATGTAATGGATTCATTATTAAAATTAATTTCATGAAAACTTACCTATCGGTTTTTCTACTTTTATTTATAAGTTCAATAGGTTTTTCTCAAAAGCCTCCAAAACTCGTAGAATCTTTTAATTATACCGGCCAAAATATAGAAGCCGACCAAGTAGGAAACCTCTACATCATAAACAAAGAAGAGTTAACCCAACTAAACCAAAAAGGAGAGGAATTAAATCGTTACAGCAACAAACAATTGGGCGATATTTCATTTTTAGACATTTCTAGTCCGCTTAAACCATTATTGTTTTACAAAAACTTATCACAAATAGTTTATCTTGACAATAGGCTTTATCCTCGCTCTGAGCAAATTTCTTTAGAGCAACTAGGTTATCCGCAGGCAACACTAGTTTGTTCATCGTATATGAATGGTTTGTGGATTTTTGACCAGGTTGAATTAAGCATAACTAGGCTAGACCGAACTGGTGCTCAAACTGCAAAAGTTATCAACCTAAATCAAGTTTTGGGAGTAGAGTTAAACCCGAATTTTATGTACGAAAAGTACAACAAACTATACCTAAACGACCCAAAATTAGGCATATACGTTTTTGATGTTTATGGCAACTTTGCCAAAAAAATTCCTTTAGCTGGTTTACCTAAATTCAAAATAGACAACAACCTAATTTACTTTCCATCTAACAACGATTTGGTTTTATACGACCAAGTTGGCTTTACAGAAACAAGATTAAAACTTCCAATTGGTAAATTAAAAGACCTTTATTTAAGTGGAAATAATTTGTGGCTACTAACCTCTGATGGTTTATTTCACTACTTATACCAATAACCTAAAATTGTTGATATTTATTAATAATTTGGGGCTTTTTTAAAGGCTTTTAAAAATCGAAATACTTACTTTAGCCAAGCTAAAATTTAAGCTATGCATATTGCTATTGCAGGAAACATTGGATCAGGTAAAACTACCTTAACAGAATTACTTTCAAAACATTATAAATGGGAAGCTCATTTTGAAGATGTGGATGACAATCCATACCTTAATGACTTCTACAGGGAAATGCAACGTTGGAGCTTTAACCTTCAGATATACTTTTTGAACAGTAGGTTTAATCAAATTCTAGATATTAGAAACGAAAAAAAATCTGTGATTCAAGATAGAACCATATATGAAGATGCATACATTTTTGCACCAAACCTTCATGCCATGGGTTTAATGACCACAAGAGATTTCGAAAACTATTTCTCTTTGTTCAACTTGATGGATAAGTTTATTCAAGCTCCTGACTTATTAATTTACCTTAGAGCAAGTGTTCCTACTTTGGTTCATCAGATACAAAGCAGAGGAAGAGAATACGAAGAGGCTATTCGTTTAGATTACTTAAAGAGATTAAACGAAAGGTACGAAGCCTGGATTTCTACTTATGATAAAGGCAAGTTACTTATCATTAATGTAGATGATAACAACTTTAGAGACAACCAAGAAGATTTAGGCAAAATCATGAATAAAATAGATGCTGAATTGCATGGCTTATTTTAAATAATCAATCAACTAATAATAATTAAAAGCCTCTTTTCGAGGCTTTTTTTATGTCGAAAATCTAATTATTAGGCATAAAAAAAGCCCTTTCTGAAAATTCAGAAAGGGCTTTAAAAAATTTTGAATTAAACTTAAATAGCTGCTTCAGCAGTTTCTTCAGTTATTTCTTTTTCAATAACAACTGTTTTACCATCTTCAGAAGTGGTAGTAGTTGTTTTAGTAGTTGTAACAGATCCGTTTTCATTAGTTACTGAAACTTCCTCGTAAATAGCGGCATCTGCAACGTTTGCATCAACATTAGCTGTAACTTCAATAGAATTAGCATTCATATCAACATCTGTTGAAGGAACATCTAAAGCAATAGAAGGAGCAATTACCAAGGCAACAACGCTCATTAATTTTAACAAAATGTTTAATGCAGGACCTGAAGTATCTTTAAATGGGTCTCCAACTGTATCTCCAACAACTGCTGCTTTGTGAGCATCAGAACCTTTGCTGTGAGTAACACCATCAATTACTTGATCTTCTTCAAACATTTTTTTTGCGTTGTCCCAAGCACCACCTGCGTTAGATTGAAAAATAGCCATCAAAACACCCGATACTGTAACACCGGCTAATAAACCACCTAACATTTCAGCACCACCAACAAAACCAACAGCAACAGGAGCAGCAATAGCTAAAACACCTGGCATTACCATTTCTTTAATAGAAGCTTTGGTAGAAATCTCAACACATTTATCGTATTCAGCAACTCCATCAGCAGCATCAAAAGTTGCGATATCTTCTTTGCTCCAAGTATCTTTTTCTTTTCCATCATTTTTACGCATTACTTCTAATGCAGCTTTTAAGGCTGGAATATCTCTAAATTGTCTTCTTACTTCCTGAATCATGCTCATTGCAGCTCTACCTACCGCATTCATTGCCATAGCAGAAAATACGAATGGAAGCATACCTCCTAAGAACAAACCTGCCATTATTGTTGGGTTTGAAATATCAATTCCAGAAATGTTTGCTTGTTGCATAAATGCAGCAAATAAGGCTAATGCAGTTAAAGCAGCAGAACCAATGGCAAAACCTTTACCAATAGCAGCAGTTGTGTTACCAACAGCATCTAATTTATCAGTTCTTTGTCTTACTTCTTTTGGTAATTCAGCCATTTCGGCAATACCTCCAGCATTATCAGAAATAGGTCCGTAAGCATCAACAGCTAATTGAATACCAGTATTGGCTAACATACCAACAGCGGCTATAGCAATACCATAAAGACCGGCAAATTTAAAAGCAAGCAAAATAGCTGCAGCAATTAAAATAATTGGAACCGCAGTACTCATCATACCTACTCCTAAACCAGCAATAATATTTGTAGCAGCACCTGTAACCGACTGACGAACAATTGATTTAACAGGACCTGTTCCTGTTCCTGTATAATACTCAGTAATTTTACCAATACCTAAACCTGCTACTAAACCTGCAATTGTAGCTAAGAAAACTCCTAAAGAAGTATAGTTGGTTAAAGTGCCTGTTAATGGATTAGTTCCAATCCACTCAGAAGGCAACATTGTATCAATAATAAAGTAAGATGCAATTACCATAACGATAGAAGAACCAAACTCACCAATATTTAATGCGGCGTGAGGACTTCCACCTTCTTTAACTTTTACGAAGAACGTTCCTAAAATAGAAACAATAATTCCAACTCCAGCTAAAACCATTGGCAATAAAACTGCTCCTAATCCATTAAAGCTACCTGCAAATTCAGGCAAAGCAACAAAGGCAGCACCTAAAACCATAGTACCAATAATTGAACCTACGTATGATTCAAAAAGGTCAGCTCCCATACCAGCAACATCACCAACATTGTCTCCAACGTTATCTGCAATTGTAGCAGGATTTAAAGGGTGATCTTCTGGAATACCAGCTTCAACTTTTCCTACAAGGTCAGCACCAACATCTGCAGCTTTGGTATAAATACCACCACCAACTCTTGCAAATAATGCAATTGAAGAAGCTCCCAAAGAGAAACCAGCCAATACATTTAATACTTTTCCTATGTTATCAAATTCAACACCGTAAAGATTAGAGTAAAGAATAAACAATAAGCTTAACCCTAAAACACCTAAACCAACAACGCCCATTCCCATTACAGAACCTCCTGTAAAAGCAACATTTAAAGCCTCACCTAAAGAAGTTCTTGCAGCTTGAGTTGTTCTAACATTAGCTTTGGTTGCAACTCTCATTCCCATGTAACCTGCTAGAGCAGAACACAAAGCTCCTACCACAAAAGATAAGGAAACTAAAGGACTTGAATTTGCTTCATTTGCTCCTTTAAAAGCTAAAAGAACAGCAACAACAACAACAAAAATTGAAAGAATTTTGTACTCAGCTTTCAAAAAAGCCATAGCACCAGTTGAAATGTGTTTTGCAATGGTGGCCATTTTGGCATCACCCTCGCTTTGTTTTGAAACCCAAGCACTTTTCCAGGCTACAAAAATTAAAGCGATAATACCAAACAATGGTAAAATCATTACGATGTTTTCCATAATTAATAGTTTAAAAAATTGGGCGGCAAAGATATATTTAAATGGTTAAGATAAAAATCTAAACTTCATATCATTTTTTGGACTTAACCAAAGGTTAACTTTTTTAAAATCCTAACCCAATTTTAAATTGGTATCGATGAGCAGAATAACTTGTAACTATCATTCCATCAGGCCATAAATCATACTCAGAAGACCAATGCTGAAATCGGTATCCAAGACTAACATTAAAAAAAAGCGAATTCAAAAAATACCTTTTTACCCCTAAACCACCACCAAGTCCAACTCCGGGGTTCATTCTTGCTGATGAATAATATGTTCCCAAAGGAAAATTATAACCTCCTAAAGCAAATAAATATGGTGCCTCCACCCTATTTAAAAAATTGTAATGATACTCAGCTAAAACAGGAATAAAAACACCATCATATCCTTCTAACCCTGATGAAAGAAAAATATCATGTTTGTTAAATTTATATCCAACCGCTACATCAAAATCTAAAGTCAAAGGAGAATAAAAATTGATGTTTCTATTTCCAGCTAGAAGTCCTAAATTAAGCATAAACTTTATTCCGTTTGTTTGCTCTTGAATTAGACCTGATTTATTGGCATTAATGTCAGTTCTTAAAACTTCATCATATGAAAAGGAAAATATGCTTCCCCCCTTAATCATAATCTTAACTACAGAATCTTGCTTGTAAGGTAAAACTTTGCCCGCCAAAACAGAACCGTTTTTCAGAAACAATAAATCATTTTTTTGGGCCATTGCGCTAATCACTCCAAAAAATAAAATTACAAGCAAAATAATTTTAACTTTCATTCGTTAAGTGGTCTGATTTTCTATATTTTTACATAAACTTCAAAAGTATGAAACAGCAATCTTACATATTTATTTTACTGCTTGTTTTTTTTTCATCTTGTCTTAAAGATTCTGTAAAAACTGAAAGCACATTTACAGCAAATGTTCCAATTACAGTATCTAAGGCCACCATCATAGAGAATACAATTGTTAAAGAGGCAACAACCCTTGTAAACCCGGGTAAAATTTATGTCTTTAATAATTTTCTTTTTGTTAGCGAAAAAGGATTGGGTGTTCATATTCTTGACAATAGCAATCCGTCAAACCCAATAAATATTGCTTTTATTCAAATTCCGGGAAATATTGATATTGCTGTTGATGGAAACTATTTATATGCAGACAGTTTTAAAGATTTACTTACCATAGATATTTCAGACCCTACTTCTCCAATTATTAAATCTAGACTCGAAAATGTTTTTGACCAGAGTTATATTATGCCAAACTTTAATAATGATTATCCAATGTCTGACTATGAAATTACAGACGGAGAAGAAATAGTTTCTTGGAGGCTTGAAGAAGTAAAGGAAGTTTGTAAAGGTTCTGATTGCTTTTACAATCAACGTTTTTTTTGGGAGGATAATATTGCTTTTACAAGCGACTTTTTTGGAAATGGAATTGGAGGTACCTCTGCAACAGGTGGAAAAACCAATAGTGATTTTGGAGGCAGAGCCGGCTCCATGACTCGCTTTATGATTTACCAAGATAATTTTTTTGCTATTAACTCATGGAACACAATGAAAGCCTATAAAATTTCTTCTGATGGATTATCTGATTTTAATAACACAGTTGAAATAGGTAGAAATATTGAGACCCTTTTTACCTTGGGAAGCAATTTATTCGTTGGGGCTCAAGCAGGGTTATTTATTTATGATTTAACAAACCCCGTAAACCCAAGTTATATTTCTCAGTTTAACCACGCTACTGCTTGTGACCCAGTTGTAGTTTTTGAAAACTATGCGTATGTTACTTTAAGAGGTGGTAACAATTGCGGTGGATGGGGCAATCAACTTGACATTATCAATATTTCTGACATAACTAACCCAATTTTAGATAATACAATTGAACAAACTGCGCCTTACGGTTTGGGGGTTGATGGTTACAGAAATGTCTTATTTGTTTGTGATAATTTATCAGAGTTAAAAGTGTATGATATTACTAGCGCTCCTAATTTGGTTTTAATAGATCGCATTCAAAATGTGGAAGCTTTTGATGTTATTCCACTATTGGGGAATTTAATTGTTTCAGCTTCAAATGGGATTTTCCAATATGATTATACGGATGTCAACAATATTAATTTGCTATCGCAGATTCCTATAGCGCAGCCTTAGTTTATCTATATAACAATTCCTTTACCACCCTAATTACATCGCCTTCATTCGGAAGAGCTGCATCAATTAACGATGGAGAAAAAGCAAATGGAGTATCACTTTGAGTTAACCTTCTTACAGGAGCATCTAAATAATCGAATGCATCTTTCTGAATTCTATAAGCTATTTCACTCGAAATACTAGCTACAGGCCAAGATTCTTCTAAAATTAAACATCTGTTAGTTTTCTTAACAGAGTTAACAACAGTTTCAATATCAAATGGCCTAATTGTTCTTAAATCGATTACTTCAACAGAAATGCCTTCTTTGGCTAATTCCTCAGCCGCTTTGTAAGCAACTTTAATTATTTTTCCGAAAGAAACCAAAGTGACATCTTTACCTTCTCTTTTTATATCGGCTTTTCCAATTGGAATAATGTATTCGCCATCTGGAACTTCGCCTTTATCGCCATACATTTTCTCACTTTCTAAGAAAACGACTGGATCATTATCTCTAATTGCTGCTTTTAATAATCCTTTTGCATCGTAAGGATTTGATGGAGTTAAAACCTTTAACCCAGGAACGTGAGCATAAAAAGCTTCAAAACTTTGTGAGTGAGTTGCCGCTAATTGGCCCGCTGTTCCATTACCTCCTCTAAAAACAATAGGCACATGGTATTGACCACCTGACATTTGCAACATTTTAGCTGCTGAGTTTATTATTTGATCTGCTGCAAGAATGGCAAAGTTCCATGTCATAAACTCAACAATTGGTCTCAATCCATTCATTGCCGAACCTACAGCAATACCTGCAAATCCAAGTTCTGCAATTGGAGTATCAATTACTCTTTCTGGGCCGAATTCGTCCAACATACCTTGGCTTACTTTGTAGGCTCCATTATACTCAGCAACCTCTTCTCCCATAAGGTAAACCTTTGGGTCTCTCCTCATCTCTTCACTCATTGCTTCGTTTAAAGCTTCTCTAAATTGAATTTCTCTCATTGCAAAAAATTTGGGTCACAAAATTAACACTACAGATTGATTGAACAACCAAAAATTATCAAGGTTACAAAACAATTCAAAATCAATAAGGTTTAATCTTAAATATTAGGGCTATTATCATTAATTTTGCCCTCCTCAAAAAAATAAATTACATGAAGTATTTGGTTTGTATAAGTAAGGCGCCTGACACAACCACTAAAATTACTTTTTCTGATAACGATACAAAGTTTAATGAAAGTGGTGTACAATTTATTGTGAATCCTTATGATGAATGGTACGCGCTTGTTAGAGCTCTTGAATTGAAAGAAAAATTTGGTGGTTCGGTTACCATTATTAATGTTGGTGGAGCTGATTGTGATCCTATATTAAGAAAAGCACTAGCTATTGGAGCAGACGATGCTGTTAGAATTAATACAAACGATTCTGATGCTTATAATGTAGCAAACCAAATTAGCAATTTCGCAAAAGAAAATGCTTTTGATGTTATTTTAACAGGAAAAGAAACCATTAACTACAATGGCGCTCAAGTTGGCGGAATGATTGCTGCTATTTTAGATTACCCATACGTTTCCCAAGCTTCTAAATTAGAAATGGAAGGAAATACAGCCACCATTGATAGAGACATTCAAGGAGGTACAGAAGTTATCTCAGTTGATGCGCCATTTGTTTTAAGCGCAGCAAAAGGCTTGGCCGAACAAAGAATACCGAACATGAGGGGTATTATGGCAGCAAGAACAAAACCACTAAAAGTTGTTGAGCCAATCGATTCTGAAAATCTAACCTCGGTTATTTCTTACAGCTTGCCAGCTGAAAAAGGTCAAGTAAAACTTATTGACCCTGAAAATACCGACGAATTAGTTAATTTATTACACAACGAAGCAAAAGTTATTTAATATGTCAGTTTTAATATTTGCAGATTCATTTAACGGAAAAATAGTAAAATCAGCTCACGAAGCTGTTTCATACGGAAGTAAAATAGCCAAAGACAAAGGAACTGATGCTGTTGTATTAACTTATGGAGATATTGCCGAAGCAGAATTAGCCGATCTTGGAAAAAATGGAGCCGATAAGGTTCTTCATTGTTCTTCTTTAAATCAAATGCTTCCTAATAACTTACTAAAATTGGCAGAGGAAGCAGTTGCTTCAACAAACGCTGATATTGTTATTTTTTCTTTTGACAATACAGGCAAAACAATTGCCCCAATGTTATCTGCAAAATTAAAAGCAGGTTTAGTTCCTGGAGTTATTGATTTTCCATCGTCTTACGAGCCTTTCACAATCAAAAAGAATGTTTTCTCAGGAAAAGCATTTGCAGAATATACCATTTCAACTCCAACAAAAATAATTTCCCTTTTACCTAACTCTGTTCCTGTAAATCAGGTTGGAGCTGCTGCTGCTGTTGAAGCATTCAATCCAAACTTGGCAGATAGCAGAATATCAATTAAAGAAGTTAAGGCAAAAGGTGGCGATGGTCAAATTCTTTTAGCTGAAGCCGAGTTAGTTGTTTCAGCAGGTAGAGGAATGAAAGGACCTGAAAATTGGGGCATAGTTGAGGAAATTGCTAAGGAACTTGGCGCAGGAACGGCTTGCTCAAGACCAGTGGCAGATATTGGTTGGAGACCTCACCATGAGCATGTTGGCCAAACAGGATTTGCTATTAGACCAAACCTTTACATTGCTATAGGGATTTCAGGTGCAATTCAGCATTTAGCAGGAGTAAACGGAAGTAAGGTTATTGTAGTAATAAACAAAGACCCTGAAGCTCCTTTCTTTAAAGCTGCAGATTATGGAATAGTTGGAGATGCTTTTGAAGTTTTACCAAGATTACTTGAATCTGTGAAAAAATTTAAAGCCGCCTCTTAAGTATGGCCGATAAAATAAAACTGAAAATTATTGGGCTATCATATAGTCAAACCCAATCTGGGGCATATGCTCTCATTTTAGGCGAAGAAAAAGGCAAAAGAAGGCTTCCTATTATTATTGGAAACTTTGAAGCTCAAGCCATTGCTATTGAGCTTGAAAAAATGAAATCAAGTAGGCCATTAACCCACGATGTTTTTAAAACATTTGCCGACACTTTTAAAATTAACGTTTTAGAGGTAATTATTTACAACTTAGTTGAGGGCATTTTCTTTGCAAAATTAATTTGTCAGCAAGAAGGTGGTACAGAAAAAGTTGAAATTGATGCTAGAACATCAGACTCAATTGCCCTAGCTGTAAGATTTAATTGTCCTATTTATACCTACGAATTTATTTTGGCTAATGCTGGCATCGTGTTAGATGATGATCCAAATTTTTCTTCAGATTTAGAAGAAGAACTTGAGATTAAAGAAATTGAAGAAGAAGATGAAATCTCAATAATTCCTGGGGAAGAATTAGAGAAAAAGCTTGATGATGCTATTACGAATGAGGACTATGAAGAGGCCTCAAAAATTAGAGACGAACTCAACCGACGGAAATAATATTTAATTTGGCGGCTAATCAAATAAAAATATGCTCGTCGCCATTTCTTTTACTTCCATATTACACGGCCTACTAGGTCTAGTTTTTTTAATTGCAATTTCTTGGCTTTTCAGTTCAAACAGAAAAGCAATTTCTTGGAAAGTTGTTGGGTTTGGATTAATTCTACAACTCATTTTAGCCATTTCCATATTAAAAGTCTCCTTTGTTCAATACTTTTTTGAAGGTTTAGGTGGCTTTTTTGTTAAAATTTTAGATTTCACTAGAGAGGGTAGCATTTTCCTATTTGGAGACATGATGAATATAGATTCATTTGGTTTCATATTCGCCTTTCAAGTACTTCCTACCATTGTTTTCTTTTCAGCACTAACATCAGTTTTGTTTTACTTGGGTATCATTCAAAAAATTGTTTATGGATTAGCGTGGGTATTTACCAACCTATTAAAAATATCAGGTGCTGAAAGTTTATCTGTAGCAGGAAACATTTTTTTAGGCCAAACTGAAGCACCTTTAATGATAAAGGCCTACCTCCCTAAAATGAATAGAAGTGAAATTTTATTGGTTATGATTGGTGGAATGGCAACAGTTGCAGGAGGAGTTTTATCAGCATATATAAGTTTTTTGGGTGGCGATGACCCCGTACAAAGATTACTATACGCAAAGCACCTTTTAGCAGCTTCTATTATGGCAGCTCCAGGAGCCATTGTAGTTTCGAAAATTTTAATTCCCCAAACTGAAGAAATATCTTCAAATATTGAAATTTCGAAAAACAAGGTAGGTTCTAATTTTTTAGATGCAATGAGTAATGGCACAACTGAAGGATTAAAACTTGCAGTAAACGTTGGGGCTATGCTTTTGGTGTTTTTCGCTTTTATTGCGATGGTAAATTATGTTTTTATTAAACTTGGTGGACTTGCTGGTTTAAACGGAGTTATTGTAGATTTTACAGATGGAAAGTTTACTGGATTAAGTCTTCAGTTTATTTTAGGATACCTATTTGCTCCGTTGATGTGGATTATTGGAGTAACACCAAACGATATTACCTTGGTAGGTCAATTGCTTGGAGAAAAAATAATTGCTTCAGAGTTTGTAGGTTACACCAGCTTGGCCGCTTTAAAAGTATCAGGTGCTTTTGCAGAGCAAAAATCAATAATTATGGCAACTTATATGCTTTGTGGGTTTGCCAACTTTGCTTCTATTGGAATTCAAATTGGAGGCATTGGCTCACTAGCCCCAAACCAAAGAAAATTGTTATCTCAATTTGGCTTTAAAGCCTTATTGGGAGGCACAATTGCCTCCCTTTTTTCGGCCACAATGGTTGGAATGCTTATTTAATTTATTTCAAAGTAATAAGGCATAAAAGCTTGAACGCCTTTCATCCCTTTAATTCTAGTAACTTGTTTGTAAAGTTCTAATTCTTGTTTAAAGCTTTCATCAACAAAATACATTTTTGCATTCATCGAAAAGTCTTCTAAAAACTTTTTGAAAGGATCTTCTTGCTTTGGATAGTTTTTAATTCTTGGATCTTCTACTCCCGAAACTTCAGTTGCATAAGCAACAGCATCTTCTAAAGTACCTATTTCATCAACCAGTCCAATTTCAAGAGCTTTATTGCCTGTCCAAACTCTACCTTGTCCAATTGAGTCTACAAAGGCCTGAGTGGTAGATCTTCCATCGGCAACCCTTTGTGTAAAGGTGTTGTAAATTCTATCAACTGATTTTTGAATGTAAGAATATTGATAATCGGTTAAAGGCTGGGTAACAGACATAATATCAGCATTGTCGTTGGTTTTTACACCATCAAAAGTTACCCCTAGTTTGTTATTAAACATTTTTTGCATGTTTGGAATCAACCCAAAAACACCAATTGAACCTGTAATTGTTGAAGCATCTGCATAAATTTTATCTGCTCCACACGAAATATAATAACCGCCAGATGCAGCAACTCTTCCCATTGAAACAATAAAAGGCTTTTCTGCTTTGGCTAATTGAGTTTCTCTCCAAATTACTTCTGAGGCCAAAGCGCTTCCACCAGGAGAGTTTACCCTAAAAACTATAGCCTTAACTGTACTATCTTCTCTTGCTTCTTTTATTGCTTCTGCAATAGTTTCAGAACCCATAACTTCTGGAGTACTTTTTCCTGATCTTATTTCACCTGAAGCATAAATAATTGCCAATTTATCTTTTTTCTCCCAAGGTTTTTCTACATCCTTTTTATCGCCATCTTTTTCTTCATCTAAAGCAAGCTTAGGTTTCACTTTGCTATATTTTTTAAGAGATACAAGATTTAAATCATCATCTTCATCTATACCTGATTTTGACTTTAAAATAGAAATCACTTCATCTTGATAAAGTGCAGCATCAACAAGTTTGTATTTAACCGCATCTTCAGGACTGTTAATTAAAAGTTCATCGGCAATTTTATTTAACTCATCTTTAGAAATTCCTCTGCTTTCAGAAACTGTTCCAACTAAATAATCCCAAAAACTATTGATTATTAAAGTCATTTGCTCTTTGTTGGCACTACTCATTTTATCATACATAAATGGCTCAACAGCACTTTTAAATTTATTATTCGAACCTCTAATAACTTGCATATCTACTTCAAGCTTTTCCAAGGTTCCTTTAAAAAAGGCTAACTCTGTTCTTAAACCTTTAAATTCTAAATCTCCATAAGGATTCAAAAAGATGCTATCTGAAATGGAAGCTACGTAATAAGAAAATTGGTTGTAAAACTCAGAGTAGCTGTAAATAAACTTGCCGGAAGATTTAAAATCATCTAGGGCAACTTTTACCTCTTCCATATTTGCCATATTTACATTTACCTCTGATAAATCCAGATAGATACCTTTTATGCGTGTATCATCTTTGGCGTTGCGGAGTGCTTTTACTGCATCTGCTAAACTAATTTCTTTTTTAGGTTCAAAAGTGTTGAAGTTAATTTCCTCAAAAGGATTATTTGTTGCCCTATCAACTATAGGAACACCAAATGTTAAATGTAAAATTGAATTCTCTTTAACACTCGTGTCTTTTTTGTCATTAAACATATCTTCAGCATCACTAATTGCTGAAAATAAAAACGAAAAGAAAATTACGATTAATACAAATCCAGCAATAATATATCCTAACATTGCCGCGAAAGTGAATTTAAAAAACTGTTTCATGGGTTACTTTTATTTTGGTCAAAATTAGTTTTATAACCAAGTAAGAAAAGTGATAATACAAGAATGGTAATTTTGGTTTACAAAGGGAAATTTAAGGCACGTTGAGGAAAATAGTTTTAGGTTTAGGTGGTAATGTTGGAGATGTAAAGTCAAATTTAAATCAGGTAATAAATGCATTACAAGAAAAATTTAGTTACCCAATTACCAAATCTAGTTTTTATAAAACTAAGGCTTGGGGAAATACAAACCAGCCCGATTTTTTTAACCTAGTAGTTTATTTTGATTCTGAATTAGACTTAAAATCCACTTTTGAAATAACTCGAGAAATCGAAAGAGAAGGTGGAAGAATTAGAAATCCAAATATAAAATGGGGACCAAGAACTATAGATATTGATATTCTGTTTTATGGAAATACTGTAGTTTCTAGTCTTGATTTGACAATTCCTCATCCACAAATCCAAAACAGAAACTTTGTACTTTATCCAATGGCAGAAATATTACCCAATTTTGTTCACCCAACATTGAATAAGTCAATCGCTGAATTATTAAAAACTTCTATAGATAATTTAAAAGTTGAAAGAAATTGAAGTTCACAAAACCACCATATAACTTTATAACTATTGAAGGAAATATTGGTTCTGGCAAAACCACTTTAGCAAAAATGTTGGCTGATGATTTTAATGCCAAAGTACTTTTAGAACAATTTGAAGATAATCCATTTCTTCCTGAATTTTATAAAAATCAGCAGCGTTTTGCATTACATGTTGAATTAAGCTTTTTAGCAGAAAGGTACATTCATATTAAAGAAACCTTTAAAAGTTATGACCTTTTTACACAATTGTTTGTCTCAGACTATATGTTTCAGAAGTGCGCCATTTTTGCAAAATCTACACTAAAACAGGATGAGTACGAATTATTTTCAAAACTATACTCCATCATCTCTCCTATTCTGCCCTCACCTGATGTTATTTTATACTTATTTTCAAGAACCGAAAGGCTTCAAAAACAAATAAAACAAAGAGGTAGAGAATATGAACAAAGTATACCAGATGCATATTTAGAAAAGATTCAAAAAAGCTACTTCAAGCATTTTAAACAATTAAGAAATAAGCCAATTTTAGTAATAGATACCGAAAACATAGACTTTGTTAAAAACAAAACAGACTATAAAAAAATTAAACAATTGTTATTCAAGCCATTCCCAAAAGGCATTAACTATGTTAACTTAGATTAAATTCTGCAATAACTCTTTTTTACAGGGCTTTTAATTGTTAAAAACATATAGTAATATTGCATTGATTTTTGTATTTAAGAAAATTACATCAATAGATAAATTTTAAACGATGAAAAAACAACAGTTCAACAGAGCTTTTACTTTATTAATTTTAGGTGGATTAGTAGCTTGTAATCCGCTTAAAAAAATGTCAGAAAACGCAGAGAATGTTCAATACTCTGTAAATCCTAATCCATTAGAATTACATGGAGACAGCGTAGCAATGAGTGTTACAGGAAAAATTCCACCAGAATATTTTCATAAAAAGGCGATTGTTGAAGTTACCCCTGTTCTAAAAACCAAAGGAACTAACCCTGAAGTAATTCAAGAGTTTGAAACTTTAACCCTAGTGGGTGAGGCAGCTACAGGTGAAGGCCAAAAAATTACTGCTGCTTCAGGTGGAAGTTTTAAATATGAAGATAAAATTGCATTTAAAGAAGCTATGACTTACGCTTCTTTAGAGGCTAAAATTGTTGGTGTATACAAAGGCGCCAAAAAAGAGTTTGGTTACTATCCTGTAGGTGATGGAACCATTATTACTCCTAAATTGGTTATGGCTGATGAAAAACCAATTTTAGGCAACGATAAATTTGTGAAAGTTATTCCAAAAAATATCGATGCTCAAATCAATTACTTAATAAACTCATCGCAAGTTAGAAGCTCTGAATATAATGACGAGGACTACAAAGCTTTTAGAGAATTCTTAAAAGAAGGCTCAACCAAAGGATGGGCATTCAAAGGTGTAAAAGTAGCCGCTTATGCTTCTCCTGATGGTGAAATTTCTAAAAATGATAACCTTGCTAATGAAAGAGCAGAAAGCGCCAAAAAAGCTTTAGATACTTATTTTAAGAAAAACAAAATTGAAGCAGCTAAAGCTGATGGTTTTTACACTTTAGAAGGTAAAGGTGAAGATTGGGAAGGTTTTAAAACCAAAATGCAAGCCTCTGATATTAAAGATAAAGAGTTGATTTTAAGAGTTCTTCAAATGACTTCTGACTTAGACAAAAGAGAGCAAGAAATAAAAAATCTTGCTGCTACTTATACTGAAGTTGCCGAAAAAGTATTACCTGAATTAAGAAGATCAGCTTTTACTGTAATGGCTGAGGAGCAATCAAGAACTGATGAAGAAATTTCTAAATTGGTAAAATCTTCACCCGATTCTTTATCAGTAGAAGAAATACTTTATGCTGCTACTCTTGTAGAAGACTTAAATGATAAATTAAGTATTTATAATTCTGCTAAAAAAGTTTATCCAAATGATTGGAGAGGACATAACAATGCTGGTTATATAATGCTTTTACAAAATAAAGCCAATGAAGCAAAAACTGAATTTGAAGCCGCTTTAAATGCTGAAAACGGAAACAAAGTAGCTTCAAACAATTTAGCAATTTGCCACAAATTATCGGGTGATGTAAGCAAAGCTAAAGAGCTTTATACTGCTGCTTCAGGCGCTGGCAAAGAAGTTAATTACAACATGGGTATAATTGATATCATGGAAGGTAACTACAGCAATGCTGTTACTAAAATGAGTGGTATGAATTCCTTTAATGCTGCCTTAGCTCAATTGTTAAATGGAAATAACGATGGCGCAATCAAAACTATTGATGCTTCAGATGAGAAAGATTTAGCTTTATCATATTACCTAAAAGCTGTTGCCGGAGCAAGATCTGGTAACAAAGACTTAACAGTAAATAATTTGAAAACAGCGTTTAGTAAAGACGCAGGTTTAAAGAAAAAAGCAATGAAAGATGTAGAGTTTTTAAAAATGGCTGAAGACGAGTCATTCAAAAACTTGTTTTAATTTTTAAGCTTAATATAAAATATGAAAAAGGGGCCCTGCGCCCCTTTTTTGTTAACATAAGGTTTACATAAAATAAAGCAAGGGTTAATTAATTATGATTCATTTTGCGTAAACTTTAAATCGATATTTAATTATGAAAAAGCTAGCTTTTATTTTTAGTGCAATTGCACTTTTATCTTTTGCTTCATGCAACAAATGTTATGATTGTGAACTTACAGATTTAGGAATTACCCAAACTGGTGAAGTTTGTGATGAAGACCAAAAAACAGACTTAGAGGCTGCAGGTTACACTTGCACAGAGCAATAAATTAAAAATTATTTTGAAAGAAATAATCTAATTTATTTGATTTTGAAACCATGAAAGGGTTAGTTTTACTAACCCTTTTTTTTATTATGATTATATCAATATTTAGAATTTTATTTGGATTACTTTTTATTATTTCAGCAATTTTAAAACTTAATCCAATTGAGTTTTTTGAGCTTGTAGTTTTAGATACCACTATTCCCTCTAGGATATTTGCCATCTATTTTTCAAGGTTTATAATAGGGCTAGAGTTTGCTTTAGGTTGGCTAATAATTTTTAATACTAAACCTAAATTAGTTTTAAGATTTAGCTTAATAATTTTAATAGGTTTTACCTTACAAACAATATTTATTTGGCTTACCCAAGGTCAAAATTCTAATTGTGGTTGTTTTGGTATTTACCTTCAATTTGGCCCTCTTGAATCTCTAGTAAAAAACCTACTTTTTATTGGTTTAAATATTTTTCTAATAGCAAAATCAAATATTAATAACAATCCTCGTAAATGGGTAAAAATTACAGGAAATTTGGGGATCTTACTGGTAGCTCTGCCTTTTATTTTATTTCCGCCATCATGGTACATGGGCGGCACAGAAGAATCTTTAAACTCTAATCAATTCCCTACCTCTCTTTCTGAACTCCCTAATAATAACCATAATATAGATTATACCAAAGGAGAGCATTTACTTGCATTCTTTAGCACTAGCTGCATTCATTGTTTAAAAGCGGCATACGAATTATCAATTACCCAAAAAAAAATAGACTTACCTCAAATAACAGTATTTTTTGTTGGAGATAAAGAGGTTATCCCAAGTTTTTTCGAAAAATCAAACTCCATGTTTCCATTTGAGTTTTTTGAAGACAAATCATTTGTTAAAATTACAGAGGGTAAATTCCCGATGTTGTTTCATATAAAAAACGGTGAGGTTCTGCATAAATATATTGGAGAAGGAATTACCATAAGCAACTTAAATACCAATTTGGTAAAAAAATAAACTAAAATTAAATTGAAAATTGGGTAAAAGTATAGGTACTTTGAAAAAAAAAAATTATCCTTGTACTAAATTTAAAAAAATAACCATGAAAAAAGTTTTATCTCTTTTTGCTGTTGCTACTTTCGTTTTTGCAATGAGCTCTTGTAAGAAATCTGGTACTTGTACTTGTGATTTAGGAATTTTAGGATCTACTTCTGTTGATTATGAAGACTTAAATGGCGATGAGTACGATGCTGCTAAAACTGCTTGTGATGCTAGCGGTTTATGTGAGTGGTCTGACAACTAGTAGTTAGACAACAAAAAAATTAAGGTCGGTTTAATACCGACCTTTTTTTTTGCCTTTTTTTTCAATTTGGCTAAATTTGAACACAAAATAAATTATGAAAAAAATAATTCTAGTTTTCGCAATTATTTCATCACTTCTATTTGTAGGATGTGAAGAATGCTATAATTGCAACTATACATCAGATCTTGGTGAAACATTTGAAGAAGAAAGATGTGGAACACCAAATGAAATGGAAACATTTATTCCAAATCAAGAAGAATTAGGCTGGAGTTGCTCCAAAAAATAATTAAACAAGCCGCTAAGCAAAACCAAAAATAATCACTTCAAATAAGTGTTATATTTGACAAAACTTTATTGAATGAAAAACGTAATTGTAATAGGATTATTTGTTTTAGGACTTTTTTCTCTAAACTCATGTGAACAATGTGCTACTTGTACTTCATTAGCAACCGACCCAAATTTTTCTCCAGACAGTGTTTTAACTGAGGAATTTTGCGAAAAAGGTCATGTATATGATAATGCTATCGAAACTTACGATAGAGCAGGTTGGAATTGCACAGAAAATTAAATTCCCATTTTTTTATAAAACTCCCATATTACAATTCCTGCAGAAATTGTAATATTTAACGAATGCTTTGTACCGTGCTGAGGAATCTCCAAACACGGTATTTTTTTTTCAATAAAGTCATCGCTCACTCCTTCCACTTCGTTTCCAAAAATTAACCCATAAGTCTTATCTGATTCTGGAGAAAAGTCCACTAGATTTAATGAGTTTTGAGTTTGCTCAATAGCAACTAAGTCAATATTTTCCTTTTCTGCCAATTCCAAAACCTCCAATTCTGTTTTAAAATACCTCCAGGCAACAGAATTTGTAGCACCTAAAGCAGACTTTTGAATATCTCTGTGAGGAGGCTTTGCTGTAATTCCTTGTAGCCAGATTTCTTTACACCTAAAAGCATCTGCTGTTCTAAAAACACTGCCAATATTTTGTAAACTTCTAATATTATTTAAAATAATTACCACAGGTAGCTTAGAAGCTACTTTAAACTCATCAATAGAAATCCTATTTAATTCTTCTAATTTTAATTTCTTGTTCATAACTCTTGAAAACTAGAGATTTATTTGCAATAGTATCTTTTTTACACTCGCTAATTTTAGCAAAAATTTGATTTTGCCTAATAATCCGCCAAAAATAAAATCTGTAGCAGAAACGCCTTTAATGCGACAATACAATCAAATTAAGGCCAAACATCCAGATGCAGTTTTGCTTTTTAGGGTTGGTGATTTTTACGAAACATTTAGAGAAGATGCCATATTAGCATCAAAAGTTTTAGGAATTACACTTACCCAAAGAAAAAATGGAGCTGCAGCTACAATAGAATTAGCAGGTTTTCCTCATCATAGTTTAGAAACCTATTTACCAAAATTGGTAAAAGCAGGATACAGGGTTGCAATTTGCGACCAACTTGAAGACCCTAAACTCACAAAAACAATTGTAAAAAGAGGAGTAACAGAATTAGTAACGCCAGGCGTTGCTTTTAATGAAAATGTTCTTGAAAACAGAAAAAACAATTTTCTTTCATGTGTTTCATTAGATAAAAAATTAGCAGGAGTAGCATTTTTGGATATTACAACTGGAGAGTTTTTAGTGGCTGAAGGAAATATTGAATACATAGAAAAGTTACTTTCAGGTTTTCAGCCCAGTGAAGTTTTATACTCAAAAAAAGATTCGAAAAAGTTTGATGAAATATTTGGAGACTCATTTCATAAATATGGATTAGATGAATGGATATTTTCTGGAGATTTTGCAACCGAAAATTTGCTAAACCACTTTGAAACGGCAAGTTTAAAAGGATTTGGCATTCAAGATATGCCTTTGGCTATATTATCGGCAGGGGCTTGCTTGCACTATATTTCTGAAACAAGACAAGTTAAGCCAAAACATATTAACAATATTTCCAGAATTGAGCGAGATAAATTTGTTTGGTTAGATGGATTTACCATAAGAAATTTAGAACTTTTTAATGCCAATTCTTTAGGTGGAAAAACCCTTTTAGACATTTTAGATGTTACTCATACCCCAATGGGGTCTAGAACTATGAAAAGGTGGCTTGCCTTGCCGCTAAAAGAAAAAAAGCCTATTGATGAAAGGCTTTCAATTGTTTCCTTTTTATGCGATGAACTAAATTTTTCAGAATTCTTGACCAAAGAATTAAAAAGTATTGGCGATTTAGAAAGATTAATTTCAAAAGTTTCTGTAAAAAAAGCCTCGCCTAAAGATGTGCTTCAATTAAAAATAGGGCTTCAATCTTGTTTATCTATCATTAATTTAACTAAAACTATTTCCAACCAAGCTATAAAAAGCCTTGTTGATAGAATAAACCCTTGTAAAACACTAATTGAAAAAATTGAAAATTGGCTTAATCCAGAAGCACCTGTTTTAGTATCAAAAGGTGGTGTAATAAATAATGGTATTAATGAAGAATTAGATGAATACCGAAGGTTAGCTTTTTCTGGCAAAGATTATCTCTTAAACCTTCAAAGAAAAGAAACAGAGAAAACTGGCATTCCATCATTAAAAATAGGGTTCAATAACGTATTTGGTTACTATTTGGAAGTTACCAATACCCATAAAAACAAAGTACCAGAGGAGTGGATTAGAAAACAAACACTTGTAAACGCTGAAAGATATATTACTCCGGAGTTAAAGGAATATGAATCAAAAATACTTTCGGCTGAAGAAAAAATACTTCAAATAGAAACCGAATTATACAATGAATTAGTTGAGTTTGTAGATAATTACTTAGAGCCTATCCAGATTAATGCCCAAAGCATTGCTACTTTAGATTGCTTATTAAGTTTTGCCAAGATATCATCCAAACTTCAATACACAAAACCTCATATTTTAGAGGAAAAATCGCTTTCTATCTTACAAGGTAGACACCCTGTAATTGAGCAAAACCTGCCTATTGGAGAAAACTTTGTTCCAAATGATATTCATTTGGATACCGAAACCCAGCAGATTATGATGATAACCGGACCAAATATGTCTGGTAAATCTGCAGTGTTAAGACAAACCGCTTTAATTGTGCTCATGGCACAGATGGGTTGTTTTGTACCTGCAAAAGGAGCAGAAATAGGTCTGGTAGATAAAATTTTCACCAGAGTTGGAGCCTCAGACAATATATCTCAAGGTGAATCAACCTTTATGGTAGAAATGAATGAAACTGCAAGTATTTTAAATAATCTATCAGACAGAAGTTTAATTCTTTTAGATGAAATTGGCAGAGGAACAAGCACCTATGATGGCATTTCAATAGCTTGGGCAATTGCAGAATATTTGCATAACCATCCAAATAGACCTAAAACACTTTTTGCAACCCATTACCACGAGTTAAACGAAATGCAAAAGTCATTTGAAAGAATCAAAAATTACAATGTTTCGGTAAAAGAGTTGACCAACAAAGTAATTTTTCTTAGAAAGGTAGTTCCTGGAGGAAGCGAACATAGTTTTGGGATTCATGTTGCAAAAATGGCCGGAATGCCGCCTAAGTTAATAAATAAGGCTAATAAAATTTTAAAAGAATTAGAAGCATCCCATAGCAAAGACACAGCAAAAAACAAACTTACAACCCATACAAAAAACGATTTACAATTAAGCATTTTCCAGTTAGATGACCCTACCCTAGCTCAAATAAAACACGAAATTGATTTAATTGATATCGATACACTAACTCCAGTTGAAGCCCTTTTAAAATTAAATGAAATAAAAAATATACTTAAGGGATAATTTCTTTGGTAAATTGAAATTTTTATTACTTTTGCCCTCCAATTGCGAGAGTAGCTCAGCTGGTAGAGCACGACCTTGCCAAGGTCGGGGTCGCGAGTTCGAATCTCGTCTCCCGCTCAAAACCCACTTAACGGTGGGTATTTTTTTTGTTCTTTAATACGAAAAAAAATATTTACCATGCCCGGGTGGTGGAACTGGTAGACACGCAGGACTTAAAATCCTGTGAACATTGTGTTCGTGCGGGTTCAAGTCCCGCCCCGGGTACATTTAAAGCCTCATAATCAAAAGATTGTGGGGCTTTTTTGTATTTGAGTGTTTTTTATTACTTATTATACTTATTACCTAATTTTGAACTCCAATTCAAAAAATGAAAAACAAATACGCCGATTTAATTGAGCAAACTTTTGATTTTCCAACAGATGCTTTTACAGTTAAAAATAATGTACTGCATTGGTATGATGTAAACATAGAAGAAATTGCCAAAAAATACGGAACACCCTTAAAATTAACAAACCTTCCGAAAATATCGATGCAAATTCAAAAAGCCAAAAGGCTTTTTAAAAATGGCATGAAAAAGATAAATTACAAGGGCAATTACAATTACTGTTACTGCACAAAAAGCTCACACTTTTCGTTTATTTTAAATGAAGTTTTAAATAACGATGTTCATTTAGAAACCTCATCAGGGTTTGATATTGATATTGTTAGGCAATTATTTGAAAAAGGAAAGATAAGCAAGAAGCAATTTATTGTTTGTAACGGCTTTAAAAAAATCGATTACATAGAAAAATCTGCTGCATTAATAAATGAAGGTTTTGAAAATTTAATTCCTGTAATTGACAATAAAAAAGAACTTACCGTTTACCAAAATCTAGTAAAAGAAAAATTAAAATTTGGAATTAGAATAGCATCTGAAGAAGATCCAAAATTTGAATTTTACACCTCTCGCTTAGGTATTGGGTATAAGGATATTGTTCCTTTTTACATCGATCAAATTCAAGACAAAGAATGGCTTGAATTAAAAATGCTTCATTTTTTCATAAATACCGGAATTCAAGACACTGCCTATTATTGGAATGAATTGGCAAAATGTGTTTCGGTTTATTGTAACCTAAAGGAGGTTTGTCCGCATTTAGATTCTTTAAACATTGGCGGTGGGTTTCCAATACAGCAATCACTTTCCTTCAATTATGATTACCAATATATGATTGAAGAAATTGTAAGTCAAATAAAAATAATGTGTAACGATAGAGGGGTTGAAGAACCAAACATTTTTACCGAGTTTGGCTCTTATACTGTTGGCGAAGCTGGAGCTGTTGTTTATTCGATTATTGGGCAAAAGCAACAAAACGATAAAGAAAAATGGAACATGATTGATTCATCATTCATGACCACCTTGCCAGATACTTGGGCAATTAACAAAAGATTTATTTTATTCGCCATAAATAATTGGGATAAACCTTACGAAAGAGTTTTTCTTGGCGGTTTAACCTGCGATAGCGACGACTATTACAACTCAGAGCAGCATTCAAATGCCATTTACTTGCCAGAATACAACGAAAAAGCAAATCAACTAATTGGTTTTTTCCACACAGGGGCTTACCAAGAAACTGTTGGAGGTTATGGTGGAATACAACATTGCCTCACTCCTGCCCCAAAGCACATAATATTAAACAAAAACGAAAAAGGCGAAATAGAAACTAAGCTTTTTGCAGAAGAACAAAAAGTAGAAAAAATGTTATCAATTTTAGGATATTAAAAAATGAATTACGCAGGTATAGAAGATGAATACGCATTATTAGAATCAGCTGAAACAGTATTGATTCCTGTGCCATACGATGGAACAAGCACCTGGATAAAAGGAGCAGACAAAGGCCCAGAAGCATTTTTAGATGCTTCTGCCAACATGGAATTATATGATATTGAAACCAAAAGCGAACCCTATAAAAATGGCGTTTTCTTGGCTGATCCAGTTTCTGAAAATAGCTCACCCGAAGCTATGACCGAATCGGTATATCAAACTACAAAATCATTTCTAGAAAAAGATAAACTTGTAACTCTTTTTGGAGGTGAGCACTCTATAAGCATTGGTGCTATTAGAGCTTTTTACGAAAAATTTGAAGATTTAACTGTTATTCAAATTGATGCTCACTCAGATTTAAGGCAAGAATATCACGGAAGTAAATGCAATCATGCTTGCGCTTTGGCTGAAGCTCAAAAGCACACCAATTTAATTCAAATAGGAATTAGAAGTATGGATACGGAAGAGCTTCCTTATCTTGATAAAAAGAAAGTTTTTTTCGCTCATGATATTTGCAACAGAAATAATTGGGTAAAAGATGTATTGAAGCTAACAACAAAAAATGTTTATATCACCATAGATTTAGATGCTTTTGATCCATCAATAATGCCTTCTACAGGAACCCCTGAGCCCGGAGGGTTAACTTGGTATCAAGTAATGAAATTACTGAAACGGATTTTTAAACGAACAAATGTTGTAGGTTGGGATATTAATGAACTTTGCCCCAACCCTAACGCTAAAGCTTCAGACTTTTTAGCCGCTAAACTTTATTACAGAATGCTTGCGGAATACTTTCATCACAAAAAAAACAAAGAATGAAAATAGAAGAATTTATTAAAAAATATTACCTCCATTTTAATGCAGCCTCTGTGGTAGATGCCGCTAAAGGATACGAAGACCATTTAGCATCTGGCAAAAAAATGATGATTACCCTTGCCGGTGCAATGAGCACAGCAGAAATGGGCAAGCTTTTAGCCGAAATGATTAGGCAAGATAAAGTACAAATAATCTCTTGTACTGGCGCCAATTTAGAAGAAGATATTATGAACTTGGTAGCTCACAGCCATTATAAGCGAGTTCCGAATTACCGTGATTTAACACCTAAAGAAGAATGGGATTTATTACAAGATGGCCTAAATAGAGTTACAGATACTTGTATTCCAGAAGAGGAAGCTTTTAGAAGGTTAGAGCATAACATTGCGAAACAATGGGAAGAAGCTGAAGCTAAGGGCGAAAGATATTTTCCTCATGAGTACATGTACAAAATGATACTATCTGGCGATTTGGAAGAACACTATGAGATTGATCCAAAAGATTCTTGGATGATAGCTGCTGCTGAAAAAAATCTTCCAATAATTTGCCCCGGTTGGGAAGACTCCACCATGGGAAATATTTTTGCAGCCCATTGCATTAGAGGCTTAAATAAACCATCTACTGTAAAATCTGGAATTGAATACATGATTTGGTTAGCAGATTGGTACAAGCAAAATACTACACCAGATAACGGAATAGGTTTCTTTCAAATAGGTGGCGGTATTGCAGGCGATTTCCCAATTTGTGTTGTACCTATGTTACACCAAGATTTAGAAGAAAAAGGAATTCCCTACTGGAGTTATTTCTGTCAAATTTCTGATTCTACCACAAGTTATGGCTCATATTCTGGTGCAGTTCCAAATGAGAAAATCACTTGGGGTAAATTAGATATCGATACACCAAAGTTTATTATAGAAAGTGATGCTACAATTGTGGCCCCGCTAATTTTTGCTTGGCTTTTAGAAATTTAAAAATGTTTTTCAAGGGCTTGTAAAACCAATTTAGAAGCTCCTGCATTTTGTTTTACAAAGGCGGCATTTATGTCGCCTTTTTTGTTTTCTGTATTTTGATTTAAAAAGGAATCTTTAAACAAATTGATAAATTCGATTTTGGAGTTTACTTGAACAAAACCGCCTAAAGATATTAGTTTATCAACCTCTGGAAACTTTAAATGATTTGGACCAACAACAACAGGAATTCCATAAACAGCAGCTTCTAAAGCATTGTGCAATGAAGTTTCAAATCCCCCTCCTACATAAGCCAAATTTGCAAAGCGGTATACGTAGGTTAACATACCCATAGTATCTAAAACCAATATTTTGCTTTTTAAGTTATTAATTGGTTTTAAATGACTACTCGAATAATAATAAGCATTAGGGAAATGCTCTTTAACATCAACCATGTTATCGGCATCAATTTGGTGAGGAGCCAAAATAATTCTGAAATCAATATTCATTAACCTTAACTCTTCTGCTAAATGCTTAATCCAATGGTGTTCAATATTGTAAGTAGAACCAAATATTACCGTAAACTTTTGTGCAACAAATTCTTCAATAAATTTATCTTCAAAAGATTCATTCAAAACTTCTAAAGCCCTATCATACCTTACATCACCTGCAACTTTTGCATCAATATTAATTGTTTTTAATACTGATACTGATTCTTCATCTTGAACAAAAATTCCATCCAAATTATTGAGCATACCTCTAAAAATTCCTCCCCACGATTTAAAAAATATTTGGTTGTTTCTAAAAACAGCTGAAATTAAATACATTGGAATGCTTTGCCTTTTTGCTTCATTGATAAAGTGAAACCACAAATCATATTTTACAAAGACTATTGCATCAGGTTGTAACTTTAAAACAAAAGTTTTTGCATTTTCTTTTGTATCCACAGGAAGGTAAAAAACTGCATTTGCTAGTGCGTAATCTTTCCGTACCTCATAGCCCGATGGTGAAAAAAAGCTAACTACTAATTCACACTTATTAACTGCAACTAGTTTTTCAACAATAGGTCTTGCTTGTTCGAATTCCCCTAATGAGGCACAATGCAACCAAAGTCTTTTTTGCAAAGTTTTTTCAGGAATATTTTTACCCCAATTTACTCTTCCATAAATCCACTTTTTGGCTTTTTGGTTAAAAGGCGAAAGCACTGCTGCCACAAAAGCATAAAGCCTAACAAAAAAATTATAGGTAAAAACCATTTAATAAAAGTAAAACTCTTGTGGCGATTTTTTGTACAATGGAATAAACCAACTTACTCTAAGGCCATAAGACAAATCGGTTCTATTTTGAACATCTTTTTGTTTTGTTGCAAAGTCGTAATCTCTTAAACTTTGGGTAAAGCCTTGAGAAAACTCAAAGCCTGCAGTAAAATTTATTATTCTATTATTACTTTGGTGATGATATCCAATAAATTCATTCAAAACAAAACCTCCAGTTTTTCTATCAAACCCTGCGAGGTATTCATCTCTTAAAAAGAAAACACCTCCCTCTTTATCTACAATTTTTATTTTATGCTGCCAATAACCTAATCCAACAGTTGTTCTTAAACCACAATTAGGATTTGGTCCCAATATTGGAAAAACTTTCCCAAAAGTGAAAGTAAAATTACCTCCCCTTTGGAAATAAACAACATTGGCATACCTACCACCGAGGTTGATTATTTGATCGTTACCATTCCTTAAAAAATCTAAAACCTCAAGCTCTTTCACATCTCCACCAAACTGAAAATATCCCTCTGTGCCTAGTATATAGTTCTTTTTAGTTTTAATACTAAACCCTCCTCCTAGAGTTGCAAAATTGCCAAATCTAGATTTCAAATCACCTCCCGGCGAGTGAACCCCAACACTTATTTGAAACATTGGCACAGTAATCGAAGAATCTTTAACAACAGTTTGAGCCCTTAAAGTAGAACCTAAATTGAAGATTAAAAAATAAAAAATAAAAAATGCAAAAAGTCTTGTTTTCATTGAGTTATATCAATTCTCAGGCATCAAATTTAGTTATATTCGCACTCCTTTAATAAAATTTATGAATAGCATTCAATTAGTAGATCTCTCAACCCAGTATAAAAGAATCGAAAACGAGGTTAATGATGCCATATTGCAAGTGGTAAAATCAGGAAATTTTATTGGTGGCCCTGAAGTAAAAACATTTGCTGATAACCTTGCCAGAAAAGTTGGAGTTAAGCATGTTATTCCTTGCGCAAACGGAACTGATGCCTTGCAAATAGCTTTAATGGCTTGTGATTTACAACCAGGCGATGAAGTTATTACTCCTAGTTACACATACATTGCGACTGCCGAAGTTATTGCCTTGTTAAACCTTAAACCAGTTTTTATTGAGGTAAATGAAAATAATTTCACGCTAGATGTAGATCAACTTGAAAACGTTATTACCTCAAAAACTAAAGCCATTATCCCTGTTCATTTATATGGACAATGCGCTAATATGGAAAGAGTTTTAGAGTTCGCTAAAAAGCACAACCTATTTGTAATTGAAGATACCGCTCAGGCCATAAATACCACTTATACTTTTTCTGATGGAACTACAAAAACCGCAGGTACAATAGGCACAATTGGTACTACATCTTTTTTTCCATCTAAAAATTTAGGTGCATTTGGTGACGCAGGCGCAATTTTTACCAATGATGATGAATTGGCTGTTAAAATAAAAATGGTAGCCAATCATGGGCAAAAAATAAAATATCATCATGAGCTTATTGGATGCAACTCAAGATTAGACACAATTCAGGCAGCGGTTTTAGATGTAAAATTGAAATATTTAGATGAATACATAAAGTCTAGACAAGATGCTGCTGATTTTTACAACTCTCATCTAAACGCAATAAGTGAATTACAAACCCCTTTTGTTGAGTCTTATTCAAACCATACTTATCATCAGTACACTATGGTTTTAAAAACACCGGAATTAAGAGATGGCTTGATGGAATTTCTAAAACTAAATGGCGTTCCATGTAACATTTATTATCCAATACCTATCCATAAACAAAAAGGGTTTCAAAAGTTTGAGGTAAATACAGATTTATCAAAAACTGAAGATTTATGCAGTAGGGTTTTAAGTTTACCCATGCACACTGAGTTAGCTGAAGATCAGCTAGAATACATAGTAAATAAAGTAAAAGAATTTTTTTAAAAATAATTATGAAAATTGCAGTTATAGGCACAGGATATGTTGGTTTGGTAACCGGAACCTGCCTAGCAGAAACAGGAAACACAGTTATTTGTGTTGACATTGATGAGAACAAAGTAAACAAAATGAAAAACGGGCAAATTCCAATTTATGAGCCTGGATTAGAAGTTTTGTTTGAAAGAAATATCGAACAAGGCAGATTGACTTTTACTACTAACTTAAAAGATGCTGTTGATGATGCCGCTTTAATATTTTTAGCTTTACCAACACCTCCTGGTGAAGATGGAAGCGCAGATCTTTCTTATGTTTTAGGGGTAGCTGAAGATTTAGGAAAAATAATTACCAACTACAAAGTAATAATTGATAAAAGTACTGTTCCGGTTGGAACCGCTGATAAAGTAAGAGCTGTTGTTGCAAAAAATGCCACTGTAGATTTTGATATCGTTTCTAATCCAGAGTTTTTAAGAGAAGGCTATGCTGTAGAAGACTTTATGAAACCAGATAGGGTTGTTGTTGGTCTTTCCTCTGAAAGAGCTAAAAAGCTTATGGATGAGCTTTATAAGCCATATGTTCGCCAAGGTAATCCTATTATTTTTATGGACGAAAAATCTGCTGAGCTTACAAAATATGCAGCAAACAGCTTTTTGGCCACAAAAATTTCATTTATGAATGAAATTGCCAACCTATGCGAAAAGCTTGGAGCAGATGTGGACATGGTTAGAATTGGAATTGGCTCTGACACAAGAATTGGAAAAAGGTTTTTATTTCCAGGTATTGGCTACGGCGGAAGTTGTTTCCCAAAAGATGTTCAAGCATTGGTAAAATCTTCTAATGAGGCTGGTTATCACTTTTCTATTTTAGATGCGGTTATGGATGTGAACTTAAACCAAAAAACCATAATGTTCCCAAGAATAATGAATCATTTTGGTGGAGATTTAAAAGGAAAAAGAATTGCTCTTTGGGGATTAGCCTTTAAACCAAATACCGATGATATTAGAGAAGCACCAGCCCTTTATAATATTGAAAAATTAGTTGAAAAAGGAGCTACAGTTATTGCTTATGATCCAGAAGCTATGGATAACGTAAAAAAAGTTATTGGAGATAAGATTGAGTATGCTAACAACCAATATGAAGCAATAAAAGATGCAGATGCATTATTTATTGCTACCGAATGGAGCGTATTTAGAAATCCTAATTTCGATAAAGTTGCCTCATTACTTAAAAACAAAGTAATTTTTGATGGAAGAAACCTTTATGAAGTAGATCACATGACTGAGTTAGGTTTCCAATATTTCAGTATCGGAAGGTAAAAACAAAAACAATGAAAACAGTTTTAATAACGGGTGCAGCAGGTTTTTTAGGTTCGCACCTTTGCGATAAATTTATTGATAAAGGTTATAAGGTAATCGGGATAGATAATCTTATTACCGGTGACTTAAAAAATATCAGTCATCTTTTTCCACATGAAAATTTTGAATTCTACAATCATGACGTTTCAAAATTTGTTCATGTTTCGGGTAAATTAGATTACATATTGCACTTTGCCTCGCCAGCTAGCCCTATCGATTATTTAAAGATTCCCATCCAAACCTTAAAAGTTGGCTCTTTGGGTACTCATAATTTATTAGGTTTAGCAAAAGTTAAAAACGCTAGAATTTTAGTTGCATCTACATCAGAGGTTTATGGAGACCCAACAGTTCATCCACAAACAGAAGAATACTGGGGTAATGTAAACCCTGTAGGGCCCAGAGGTGTGTATGACGAAGCTAAAAGGTTTCAAGAAGCTATGACCATGGCTTATCATACTTACCACGGATTAGAAACTAGAATTGTAAGAATATTTAATACTTATGGCCCCAGAATGAGACTGAATGATGGTAGAGTATTACCAGCATTTATTGGTCAAGCCTTGAGAGGCGAAGATTTAACTGTTTTTGGCAAAGGAAACCAAACAAGGTCTTTTTGTTATGTTGATGACTTGGTAGAAGGTATTTATCGCTTATTAATGAGTGATTATACTATGCCCATGAATATTGGTAATCCAGATGAAATTACAATATCAGAATTTGCAGAAGAAATAATTAAACTTACGGGCACAACCCAAAAGGTTATTAACAAACCTCTTCCAACGGATGATCCGATGCAAAGGCAACCCAATATTGATAAGGCAAGAAAAATTATCGATTGGGAACCAAAAGTTTCTAGAGCAGAAGGGTTAAAAATTACTTACGATTATTTTAAATCTTTGCCTCCAGAAGAACTTTATAAAAAAGAGCATAAGGATTTTAAAGCATTTGAAAAATAAATGGAATATTTCGTTCACGACACAGCAATTATAGATGAAGGTTGTTCTATCGGAAAAGGAACAAAAGTTTGGCATTTTTCGCACATCATGCCTAATTGTGTAATAGGAGAAAACTGTAACATTGGCCAAAACTGTGTTATATCTCAAGAAGTGGTTTTGGGTAAAAATGTAAAAATCCAAAATAATGTTTCTATTTACACAGGTGTAATATGTGAAGACGATGTATTCTTAGGACCTTCAATGGTTTTTACCAATGTAATAAACCCAAGAAGCGGTGTTAATAGAAGAGGACAATACACCAAAACTTTGGTTAAAAAAGGTGCAAGTATTGGTGCAAATGCAACAATAGTTTGTGGTCACGATATTGGACAATATGCCTTTATTGGCGCAGGTGCTGTAGTAACCAAAGAAATTCCTGATTATGCACTAGTAATTGGCAATCCAGCAAAACAAGTTGGATGGATGAGTGAATATGGTCATAAATTAATATTCAACGAACAAAATGAGGCTACATGCCCTGAGAGTAATGAAAAATATAAAATCGATAATAACAAAGTTTTTAAAATAAAGTAATGATTAAAGAAATTCTAAATAAAGAGACCAAAGTTGCTGTAATAGGATTAGGATATGTTGGTTTACCTATCGCCATAGAGTTTGCAAAAAAAATTAGTGTAATTGGTTTCGATATCAACCAAAAAAGGGTTGAAATGATGAAAAATAACATTGACCCTTCAAAAGAATTAGAAAGCTCTGCATTTGAAGGCTGCGATATTCAATTCACTGCGGATATTGAAGATTTAAGAGAAGCAACATTTTTTATTGTGGCCGTTCCTACTCCAATAGATGAATATAATGCTCCCGATTTACGTCCACTTTTAGGAGCTTCAAGAACTGTGGGACAAGTATTAAAAAAAGGCGATTATGTAGTATTTGAATCTACTGTATATCCAGGCTGTACCGAAGACGACTGTGTGCCTGTATTAGAAGAACTTTCAGGTTTAAAATTTGTAGATGATTTTAAGGTGGGATATTCTCCTGAAAGAATTAATCCAGGAGACAAAGAACATACAATCACCAAAATATTAAAGGTTGTTTCTGGTTGCGATGCCGAATCTTTAGATGTAATTGCAAAAACTTACGAAATTATTGTTGAACCTGGTGTTCATAAAGCTTCATCAATAAAAGTTGCTGAGGCTGCTAAAATTATTGAGAATACCCAAAGAGATTTAAATATAGCCTTGATGAATGAGCTCTCAATCATCTTCAATAGAATGGGCATTAACACCTATGAGGTGCTTGCTGCTGCAGGAACAAAATGGAACTTTTTAAAATTCTTCCCCGGTTTAGTTGGTGGCCATTGCATTGGTGTTGATCCTTATTATTTGTTGCATAAAGCTGAAGGTTTAGGTTATCATGCAAAAGTGATTAACAGCGGACGATATGTAAACGATTCAATGGGATATTACATAGCTAAACAAACCGTAAAGAAAATTTTAGCAACAGGCAAAAATATAGCTGGCTCAAGAGTTTTAATTATGGGAGCTACTTTTAAGGAAGATGTTAGCGACATTAGGAACTCTAAAATTATTGATGTTATTAAAGAGTTAAAATCGTTTTCTGCAAATGTTGAAGTTGTAGACCCTCATGCCTCAAATGAGGAAATGAAGGAAGAATATTTAGTAGAACTTACCGAAATGGTATCTGGAAAATATGATGCTGTTATTGTGGCCGTTAACCATAAAGAATATGCATCTCTTTCTGAAGACTATTTTAAAACTTTGATGGATGACAAAGGAGTATTTGTTGATGTTAAAGGAATTTTTAAAGACAAGGTAAAAGCATTTACTTATATAAGTTTATAAAAATGAAAAATATTTTAATTACCGGAGGTGCAGGTTTTATTGGCTCACATGTAGTACGGTTATTTGTAAACAAGTACCCAAACTACAATATTTTCAACCTTGATACCTTAACCTATGCAGGTAATTTAGAAAACATTAAGGATGTTGAAGACTCACCGAACTATACATTTTTAAAAGCTGATATCAACGATGAAGATGTAATGCTTCAATTGTTTGAAAAACATCAGTTTGATGGTGTTATTCACTTAGCTGCTGAGTCTCATGTAGATAGATCTATTGAAGATCCGTTAGCGTTTTTACGTACCAATATTTTTGGAACTGCAAATCTTTTGAATGCAGCTAGAAAAACATGGAAATCATTTGAAGGAAAATTGTTTTATCATATTTCTACCGACGAGGTGTATGGTTCCTTAGGCAAAGAAGGTTTCTTTTATGAAACAACTTCTTACGACCCAAAATCGCCCTATTCAGCGTCTAAAGCAAGTTCAGATCATTTGGTGAGGGCTTACAAGAACACTTACAAACTTCCAATAGTTATTTCAAATTGCTCTAATAATTACGGACCAAATCAATTTCCAGAAAAATTAATCCCACTTTGTATCAATAATATTAAAAACAACAAACCTCTACCTATATATGGAAAGGGTGAGAATATTAGAGATTGGTTATATGTGGTTGACCATGCTAGGGCTATTGACGTAATTTTTCATGAAGGAAAAAATGGAGAAACCTACAATATTGGTGGCCATAACGAATGGACAAATATTGATTTGGTAAAACAGCTTTGCAAAGTGATGGATACCAAATTAAATAGACATTTTGGAACATCTGAAAAATTAATTACCTATGTAAAAGATAGAGCTGGTCATGATTTGCGCTATGCTATTGATGCCACCAAAATTAAAGATGAGTTAAATTGGGTACCTTCTCTTCAGTTTGAAGAAGGTTTAGAAAAAACAGTAGCTTGGTATTTAGAAAATGAAAGTTGGCTAAATGGTGTAACAACAGGAGAATACTTAAAATATTATGATTCTCATTACACTGATAGATAAATTATAAAACTATTTTTTTTAAGTTATTATTTTATATTATTGAATAAATTATAAAACTAAATTCTATGAAAAAATTACTTTCTCTAATTGCAGGATTATTTCTTGTAACAACCTTGTCTTTTGCTGGTAATTACCAATTAAACGACGAAAAAATTGACGCTCAAATTGAGCAATCTCAAGAAATGTCAATCCTTGAAATTTCAAATAGCACAAATGCTCCGTCTATTGCTGCTAATATGGATTACAATCCAACTGAATTTGCTGCAGATATGGACAAGGGAACACTTGGTTTCATTGTATTAACTATTGGTTATTTCGTAGGAATTGTTCCACTTTTTGGAATTCATAGAATTGTTATGGGTTCTGGAGGAAAAGTTGCCGCGTTATACTGTGTTACCTTAGGTGGTATTTGTGGAGTTGTTCCTGTAATTGACTGGATTGTATTATTAATCAGGTTAGTAAACAAAGAAGGCGCAGGATCATACGAAAACAACGATAAATTATTTGGTTGGAAATAATTTACCAACTTTATAAAAATTAAAAAAGGGCCTTTGGCCCTTTTTTTTATTTCATTAAACTTAAAAGCTGTTCTAAATATTTTGCTTTTAATTCTTTGTTCCTTTGCTCAACTAAAAAGTGGGCTCTTCTCCTTCCTCCAAAGTAAAACTTGTTTAACAAGGCAGATCCAACTGTAAATGTGGTAAAATAATTGGTTTGCCAGAAGTTATACCCCATAAAAAATAAGCCTGAAGAGTTTAAAATAAAACTTGCTGCTCCCTCAGCAAATTTTCCGGCGTAAACCTGTCCCAATCCAGGCACAAAAGTAGAATACCATTCAGCCCTTTCTGTTTTTTTATACTTTAAACTTTTGTACTCATTTAGCCATTGTAAGCATTGTTCTGAATTAAAAGAATTAGAGAACTCTTTTGAGTTAAACAACTTTTCAAGTTCTTCAAATTTCTTCGACTCCGAAAAAGCAATTGCTTTTAACCTCAGCATGTCAATATCAACTAAATCAGAGTTTTTTGGTAAATTATCATATTTCTGAATGGCAAGATTAGCAAGCAAAACATTTCCCGAAAGGTATTGAGAGAGGGCCTCGTAATACCTAATACTTTTTGATACTGAATCCATTAAAAAGAAAGAAGAAGCCTCGTAGGCGGCTCTTTCATGCTCATTAGCATTAACTAAAGATTCAATCCTTTTTAAATAAGTTTGATTCTTTTGTTTTGAAGTAGGATATTCAAATAAAACTTTCTCATACAGGGTTGCAGCTAATAAATACTCTTTAACCTCAAAAAGAGAATCTGCTTCCTCCTTTTGGCTATCAAAGGTGCTTTGCGCAAGTAAATTATTATTGCTTGTACAAAGACCTAAAAGGAATATGTAAGTGAAAAAGTACTTCATTTCTTGTTTCTTCTTTAAACTCAATATTTTGAATATTCACAGAAAAGTAGCTTCCATAAATATTTCCTGAATAAAATAAAAGTGCCGGTATGCCAATCAAATAGGTTTGAGGGTTGGAAAATCCTCCATTTCGAAATTGTTCAACCGTACTTACTGAAAAAATACTAACCAATAATAAACTGGCAAACCCTTCGCCAATTTTACCTGCATACATTTTTCCAGTTCCGGGAATTATTGTAGACATCAAACCTGCAATAAATGGCGACTTTTTCTTCTTGTTTGAGATTTGTTTAGAAAGATTCACTAAATCTTTATGGTGTTTTAAAAGTAAAAAGTTTTCATAGTTATCTTTAAAATAAGAAGTATCTACATTATGTGGATTCTTAATAATATTATTTCCAAATGAAAAAATCTTAGTCAATTCTTCATCAGGTAAACTATCCGAAATAAAATCTACTGATAAATATTGACCATCGTATAATTTCGATAAACCATAGTAATACTTTGTCTCTTGGTTTAATGAATGACTCCAGGGAATTTCGCTAAAAACCCTTTTGGCTTTTTTAAATTTTTTTAAATAAAATAAAGACTTTCCGTAAAGAAAATCAAGAGAATCATTTGAGATACTTTTCAACTTATGTTCTAAAAAATTAACACTTTCATTTACCCTTTTTGTGTTTAGCAGATGATTGGAAAATTTAAAATCATCTTTAACTTGCGCAAAAGAATTGGATGCTATTAAGTAGAATAATAATAAAGTAGTAATCTTTTTCAAATTTTACTTTTTATACCAACTTACTTTGTCGATTACTTTATTGTTATCAGTATTAATCCTTATCTGAGAAAGATCTTCTGCAGATATTTGAGTACATCTTGTGAGCCTATCTGCGGAAAGCGAAGCGCCCTTGAAAAAGCCAAATTCATGAATTAAATGAACACTAAATTTTGAACACGATTCTTCAAAAAGACAATTGGCGAATATTTGAGGGGAAATAAACCTTTGATACATAAACATTAAACCTCCTGGAACTAAAGTAATTGGGTTGTATTTAATTAGCACAGGAGAATCCTTAAACATATATTTAGGAACGTATGGGTTGTAATTATCAGTATTTCTAATATGATTAATTAAAATTTCTGAGTTTGATACATTTTGAGAAATTCCATTCAATTGTAAAAGAAGAATAAAACTAATCAACAAGAACCGCATCCTCTGGAATTTTAAATTGTTTAAGTTTAGCAAAATCATCATTTTCGGAATTAAAACTTGAAAACAAAACCCTATTTATTGTGGAGTCCTGAAGTGTTTCTCCTGTAAACTTAATAGTTGTAACCCGTTTAGGAAAACTTGAATTTGTTATTTTTTGATAATCTGAAAAGTAAATTTTTGTATCGACTATTTTGTCAGCATTGACATACTCGCAATAAACTGGTAAGTTACTTTCTTCAAAAACTAATTTTACTTCAGATAGATAAGTCAAAGCATTGCTAGGAGGAATCCACTTGGTAACTAAAAATTGATTTTCATAAAAAGAGTTTGATAATTGAAAGCCCATTTTGCTCAAACCCAAGTCTGAGACATCATTGCTCAAAAATGAATAGATTAGTGAGGAAGAAACCTTAAGATGGTCCCCATATTGTATTAACAATGAATTTGTAGCTGGCTCATACATTTGAGCTTCTCCAAAGCCATTGCTAGTGATATAATACTCCTTTGGATAAGTAAAATGTGAAATCATTTCTTGGGACTCAAGAAGAAAGATAATATCAGATTTAATTATTACCTTTTTTCCTTCATCAAGAGTAGAGGATTCCATTTTTAAAAATACCTCATTCTGTGCATTACTAATCTGAAAACAGTTAGAAAATATTAAAACAAAAAAGGCCTTTCCTAAGAAAAGCCTTTTATTATAATTTTTAATTGCCATCTTAGAAATGCCAAAGATCATGTTCAACATTAAAAATTTCTTCTTTTAATTTCTCTGATTCTAATAATGCATCAATACCAGATTTGTAATCGGCAATTCTTCTTTCATAAACATTAGAAACTTTAGTAATTCTACTAGCGAATTGTCTTTTCCAAAAGATGTCTTCATAAGTTCTTCTTTCAGCGTCATTAGCTCTATTAAAAACCTCGTTATTAGCAAAAACATATCTAGCTTCAGGATAGTAAATCCAAAATAAATCTTTTAACGCCTTTTCACCAGTTTCAGTTTCAACCTCAATCATCGGAAGAATACCAATAATTCTTACATCCATAACAGAACGTTGCTTGTCAAAGAACCATTCTTCTTTAATATCATAAAACTTTACTTGAGATGCAACAATCGGATTTTCAACCTCTTGAGTACCCGTAATTTCACCAAACTCATCGTAAACATCCTCACTTGTGGTTGGAGTTAATATTTTTTTAACTTCTTCAGTAGTTAAAGGGGTTGTAAACATATCATCAGGAGCAACAACAGATCCTGGAGAATAAGCAGTAATTGTTCCCTCATTCAAAACTGCATCCTGAATTATTTCAAAAAGATTCTTTCTACCTTGAGCATAGTCTTTAATAGGGAAATATAAAACATGGTTTTGTTTTTCTCTCAAATCAATTCTTCTCCAAACACGCTTATTCCACATAACATCAGCTTCTCTTAAGCTAGGGTATGGAATTACTCTTCTTGATGGGTAGTGTTCTTTAACATATATACCATCCAAAACTGTACTTTCTTGCGAAAGAACATCTTGAATTGAAAAGGAAGAAATTAATATGAAGAAAAAAACAATCTTTTTCATAATTTTTATTTTATTTCCAAAATAATGTTACCATCCAAATTAACTGGAGCTGAACTTTTACCTCCTACCATTTTTGCTTGAACTTCTTTGAAAACAGCAAATTGACCAGGAGACATTGCCTTTATGGTACTTAGCATCTGTGGAGTTAATTGATTATTTTTTGAAGAAAACTCACTTACTTTCCCACCAACGGTAACACTCATTTTAAATGAAGTTACAATATATTTTAAGTCAAATAAGAAATCGTCAAGTTTTGCAACAATAAATTTAATTGTTGCAGCTTTACCTTTTGAAAATTTTACAGTTCCTTTCTGTCCGAGAACTTCAGGAGTTGGAGGTGGAACTCTTTTTACCCTAAATATTTGAGGAGGGAAAGTAGTTTTAGAACCATTGATTTCTGCAGTTACAGTAACTTTACATTCTTTATCCTTACCAGGATTAATAATATACTCATTGCCATCTCTTCTTACTTGAGCATTTGAAACAGCAACTTGTAATTTATCACCTGTAACACCAGGAACAGCAACAGCAACTGGGTTATCCAAACCACGATAGAATACATTCATCTTAGTCGGCGAAATTACCAAACTAGGTTTTGCCGCTGTATAAGTTGACGTAAAAGGATAATTCATCAATTGGCCATTAGGTTTTTGAACCCTTAGCACACCACCCCATTCATACTCACCAGGAGCAGTAGGAACGGTAAAATAAGTAGCAATTCCATTTTCATATCTAACTTTTGTGCTATCAGGATTTTCAATTACAAAGTCTACAGAATCAGTAATTTGTCCAATGTCTAACTTAGGATCGGAAGTGGTGCTAATAGCAGCCATTAAAACCTCAGCTTTAAAAGTATCCCCTAATGTTACATAAGTTCCTTTCACAGGTCTTACAGCTACTTTAAGTTTATCAAAAGAAAAGTCATCAGCACTAATTTTACTGTATAATGTTCTTAGAACTTCAGATTCGATATTTTTTACTTCAGCTTGAATTCTGGTCATGTTTGTGATAACAGAAGCTAAAGGCATATGATAAAAGTTTCCAATAATCCAAGGAGTCATTTGATCACCTTCTTTAACTTCTTCCATTTTTACAGCTAAATCCATTCCTTCAACATCTGTTTTAGGTAAAACCTCAGAAATATAATCATGAATCGTAGTATTGAAATTTTCTAATCGTCTTTGCAATTCAAGTGCTGTAAACTCACCATTAATTGGATTATTAGCATCTGAACCTATAAGCATGTGGGTTGGCATATCATGATTATCTTTTGCAGCTACTTGCATTAAGTTTCTTGTTGCTGCCGTATCCTCAGAAATTTGTTCAACCCCTGCAATAATTTTAACCTTTAAAACCTCAATATGTGCATCTAACTCTTTAGACAAATCTCTTACTTGTCTTGCAGCAAGGTAGTATTTACGAACTTTTTCAGGATCTAAAGCATTCTTATTACCAAATTGTTGCATGGTATATGCATTTTTTATATCAAACCCTTCATTAGTTCTTTCTAAACCATCATTAATTATCACAAAAGAATTTAAGATTTCTTTGGAAACATTCATTGCCAATAAAGCAAGAAGAACCAAATACATCATACTAATCATTTTCAGCCGCGGGGGCAAATCACCCATTGACATAAGCTACAGAGTTTTTATGTTATTAATTATTATAAATTGATTAGTTACCTTGTCTAGAGCTCATAGCTGTTAACATATTACCATAAATTGTATTTAACTGGCCAATATTATCAGATAATTGAGAAATATTTTCTTTGTATTTTTTAGAATCTTCTACAGTTGAATTAAGATTTTCTAGCAGACCTTCAATTCCAGTAAAGAATTTTGAAGAAGTTTCTAATTGACCATTTGCCTCCTTTAATTGCATTTCATAAGTTGCATTTAATGCAGCCAAATTTTGAGAAATTGCCGACATGTGTTGTCCCATATCTGAACCTGATTGGCTAGATTCTGAAATACTAACTAACGATTGAGCAGCTTTTTCATAAGTATTAGTTAATTCACCAACCTTTGAAGAAGCTGTTCTTACACTTTCTACATATTCATTTGTAGCAATACCTGCCTCAGAAATATCTGATAAAGAATTTGTTTGTTTAGATAAATTCTGTAAACCTGCACCCAAGCTTTCAATTAATTCAGGACCAATTTTCGCCTCTTCCAACAAATTGTCTAATTGCTGTGTAATTGGCAATTCATCATCATCATCGAAAGACATTAATTCTTTTTTGCTTTTTTTAGGAGCTATTTCTTCGTGGCTATCATCTTCTTCCTCTCCTTCTTCATCATGATGACCCAACTCTGGATAAACTTTTGACCAATCTGTAGCCAAATGCTGTGGTTCAATAGCACCAATAGCAAATAAAAAAGCTTCGGTTAATAAACCAATAACAAGCATTGCACTTGCTCCAGGATAATGTTGAATTTTAAAAAGAGCACCAACGATTACAACCGAAGCACCTAAACTCATCATGTAGTTTACAATTGTTTTTCCTTTTACTGTTCCATATAGAAACTCCGACAAACCCTTTTTTTTCTTTCCAGACATAGATTTAATTAATTAATAGTATTATAAGATAGATTTTTTTATTTAAATATTAGATTTCCCCATTCCAAGGTAACTCATTACACTTCTAAAACCAATATAACTTTTAGCGGTATCTTGGTATTCATAAGTTCTAGTTCCTGTTTGGATAAAGTAACCTATATCCTTCCAAGAACCACCTCTAATTACTTTTCTTTTTAAAACAGGTGGATCATCTTCATTTGCTTCATAAACATAATCCATATTTAAATCATGGGCGAAGTCAAAAGAAGCTTCATCAAAAGCATTGCTGGTCCATTCTGCTACGTTTCCGGCCATACAGTATAAGCCGTAATCATTTGGCTCATATGAGTAGGCAGGTACAGTGTGAATTCCGCCATCATCGTAATAATTTCCTCTTAATGGCTTGAAGTTAGCCATGAAACAACCTCTTGTATTTCTAATGTAAGGACCTCCCCAAGGATAACTTGAAAGATCAAGACCGCCTCTTGCGGCATACTCCCATTCAGATTCTGTTGGAAGTCTGAAATTTTGAACCGCAGTAACTCCTGCTCCTTTTCTATAACTATTAAAATACTGAGATCTCCAAATACAAAAAGCTCTAGCTTGTTTCCATGTAACCCCAACAACAGGATAACCATCATAAGCTGGGTGCCAGAAATACATATTTGTTAAAGGCTCGTTGTAAGAATATGTAAAGTCATGAATCCAACACAATGTATCAGGATAAACATTAATTACATCTCTTTTGATAAAAATAGACCTATCAGTTAAACCCCTTTCTCTTAATTCATCACCATTAATTGTAGGTTTTTTTCGAGACGCATCTTTAAAGTCTATCCAAAAATATTCGTAATCTAGTTTCCTAGTATCAATATCTCTGTGACCATAAAAACGTTCGTACTCTGGCAAGAACATTATTTCCAAGGCTTCACGCTCATCTGGCTCATTCCAATCAATTGACATATCCCAATTAATTTTTGGTGGCTCAAGGTCTTCTTCATATTGATTTTGAAAAATCAAATGTTCTTCGTTAACCTCCTCACCCAAAATTCTATGTGCAATTGAGTCTCTTACCCAATAAACGAATTGACGATACTCATTATTTGTAATTTCTGAGTCATCCATATAGAATGCAGATACAGAAACTGTTTTAGATTTGGCTGTATATGAAAAGGGTACATCTTGATCGTTTGGACCCATTACAAAACTTCCTGGAGGTATATATAATGTACCAAAAGGATCGGCTTGATACCATTGAGGTCGCCCAGTAACTCCAGTAAGTTGGCCGTTCTCTGAACTCCCGCAGCTACTAAGTAGCCCTAAGCCTATGAATACATATAGTAACTTCTTCATAATGTTACTTAATTTGAAAATCGGTCAAAAATAGCATTTTTTTTATTAACAACTAATTTTTGGTAATTTAACCAAAGAGTTAATAGATTTTAGTAACGTACTGATTTAAATATTATTATAGAAAGCGTACAGATTTGTGTCTCTCAATTTTTATTTTCTTAGGAATATTAAAACAATAATTGAGTAATAATTCATGTGATCCAGAACTTGCAGTTCTTACCAATGATGTTGTGATATCGTATGCATAACCAAGCCTTAAAGTACCTCCTGCAAGACCTGTTCCTCCAAGTTTATAATCGACTCCAGCCATAGCAACAATCGCATCTTGAAGCCTGTAAGTTAAACCACCCCAAAACATATTGTTGTAAACTGCACTAACATTAACATCAATTTGAGCTGAAGCTCCATCAGACTTAACAAATAATGAAGGTTGAAATACAACGTTTGGCAACAACCTATCATAATTGTAGCCTGCCATTAAATAATAGTGCCTTTTTACTTCTACTGTTGAATTAACTCCTAAATCGGGAGCGGAAAGATGTGTAGTCGAAATTCCTGCATATAAATCATCATTTGCGAAATAAGCGCCAAAATCAAGATCAAAAGCAGTAGCTGATAGGCCTGCATCTGGAATTTTTGGATCTGTAACAATATCATCAATTGCAGTCCAATCAGAACCAATTGATCTATTCAACATTCCTAAACCAATACCAATACCTAGTTGTCCCGCAACGGCAGGTATATCCAAATGATATGAATAAGCAGCTTTTAAATGAAAATCTTGGAATTGACCAATTTGGTCTTGGGCTACAGACAACCCAATACCTCCTCTAAGAATAGGAACTGGACCATGAGCCGAGAATAAATATGTACCAGGCTGCCCTTCAAAACCTACCCATTGCTCTCTACCTAAAACTGTAGCACAAATAGAACCATTTGTGCCTGCTACTCCAGGATTTGGAAACAACCTATTGTACATATTCTGGCTAAATTGTGGATCTTGTTGTGCTTTTGCAGAAAAGCAAATTCCTAAAAGGGCAAAACCAAAAATCAGTAATTTTTTCATGCAGAATATTTTCCGAAATTTTTAAAGGTGGCTAAAATATATAAAAAAACAACTTCGCCAAATTTTACTAAACATTGGCTTAACTCAAAATTCGATTTACGTAAATGAAAAAAAACTCTAAATAAACACTTAGTTAACAATTACTTAAACTAGTTTTTGAAAAGTTTTTAGCCATCTTTCGGGCATTTCATCCTTACAAGCAATTAAATAATCTTTGTAAGAACATGGCACAAATTGGTGTCTTTTGAATTTTAAAACACTATTTTTTGGATGTGGAATATCCATCCACCACCTGTCTGTTTTTAAATTCTTAAAGAAAATCAAATCGGTTGTATGAGTTTCTGAATTAATAACATATTTCAAAAATTCTTTGTTATCTCTTTCAGGTATTTCATTTTTTCTGTGATAAAAACCATCAATAAAATACCAAACAATTTGAGCTAGAAGATGGGCTGTTTGTCCTCTATCATCAATTTCTGGGTTTAACTCATAAAATCCAACTGATGTTAACTTATCGCTTAAGCCTGCATATCTAGCAAGCTTACATACCTCTTCGCCGTAAAAGCCATTTGGTGTAACATTATTATTTGCAGGTGCATCGCTATTTCTTATAGATGATAAATCGAAACTAGCCATATCAGCATTTCTAATGATTGGCTCTGCTTCTGTTAAATCTGCACGAATTTCACCTAGACGGCAAATGTCAAAATGCAACTTTCCCATCAAATCAATTTCTTCTTGTGTTACGAAATAAGTTTGATAGCCTAGATTTGAATAATTAAATAAATAATTTGGCTGGTGTAAAACAATTTTATTCAGGTAAGAATTTGATTTTAATGGATCTCCTACATCTCCCAAATCAAAAGAATTATCAATTGTTACAATATTTACCAACTGCTCTAAATGCTCGTAAGCTTTAAAATTGGCAAATGTTAAATCTTGAGATCCTCCAATTATAATAGGTAATACTTTTAACTTAAGCAACTCTGCTATAACTATAGCTAAACCTGTATAAGTATCTTCTACGGTGGCCCCAATAACAAAGTCTCCTAAATCTAAAATTTTTGTTTTGTAAGGCCCTTCGCTATGGTGATAAAAATATTTTCTGAATTGTTTGGAGCCTTTGAAGGTTCCTTTGTTGTTAAAGGCATTTCTTTCTTCGGGAACTCCAATAATGGCTAAATCGAATTCTCTAAAATCTTCTTCTTTAAAATTTTGATAATCAAATAGGGTAGTATTTCCTAAAAAACCAGTTTTAAAATCTTCGTTATTTAGGTTTACTGGTTTAAAAAAGGATTTTATTTCCATCTATTTTTTCTTTTTCTTATCCTGAGCCTCAATTATTTCTAGCACTTCTTGGTATTCTAAATCTTTTGGCTCTTTATCTTTTGGAATACGAACATTTGATTTTCCGAATTTAATGTACGGGCCATATCTACCATTTAAGATTTGTAAATTTTTATCCTCATCAAATTGTTTAATAAGTCTGTTGGCATCAACTTCCTTTTTCTTTTTAATTAACTCAATGGCCTCATTTAATTCTAATTCTAGCGGATCTTGGCCCTTTGGAATGGAAACAAACATTTTATCATATTTCACATAAGGCCCAAACCTTCCTACTCCAACTGAAACTTCTAATTCTTCGAAAGTTCCTAATGATTTTGGCAACTGAAAAAGTTTTAATGCCTCCTCTATAGTTACTGTGGCAATAGTTAAAGGTGCTTTCAGTGATGCAAATTTTGGTTTATCCTCACTATCTGTTTCTCCCATTTGCACCATTGCACCATATCTTCCAATACGGGCATATATATTCAACCCTGTTTTTGGGTGTTGTCCTAATAACCTTTCACCTGTAGCTTTTTCTGAATGCTCTAAAGCCTCATTCACATCTTTTTTAAATGGAGTATAGAATTCTTTAAGCATTGAATTCCATGTATTTTTACCTTCGGCGATATCATCAAATTGCTTTTCTACATCTGCAGTAAAATTGTAATCTAAAACCTTATCAAAATTCTCAACCAAAAAATCGTTAACAACGATTCCTATATCGGTTGGAAATAACTTTTTCTTTTCAGCTCCAGTATTTTCTGTTTTTATTTCTTCTTTTTGATCATTACCTTCAAATGAAACAACTGTATATTTTCTTTCTACTCCTTCTCTGTCTCCTTTTTCAATGTAACCACGCTTTTGAATGGTTGTAATTGTTGGGGCATAAGTTGATGGTCTTCCAATTCCAAGTTGCTCCAATTTTTTCACCAGACTAGCTTCAGTATATCTTGCAGGGTGATGGGTAAATTTTTGCGTTGCTAAAAAGGAATTTAATAAAAGAGTTTCTCCTTTGGTTATTGGAGGAAGCAATCCATCTACTTTTTCTTCCTCATCTTCTTCATCTTTCGATTCATTGTAGACTTTTAAAAAACCTTCAAATTTTAAAACTTCGCCTTGAGCAACAAAATCAACCTTGCCATTATTTAAATCAATTGTTGTTTTTTCTAATTGAGCTTCAGCCATTTGAGATGCTACTGTTCTCTTCCAAATTAGGTCGTATAACTTTTGCTCTTGGCTAGGACCATCAGTAGTGTGGTTGTTAAAATACGTTGGCCTTATTGCTTCATGCGCTTCTTGTGCTCCTTTAGATTTTGTTGAATATTGCCTAGATTTCGAATATTCTGCTCCATAAGATTTCACAATCTCATTTTTTGCTGCAGCTATCGCTGTATCAGAAAGGTTAACCGAATCTGTTCTCATGTAAGTGATTTTTCCAGATTCATATAATTTTTGGGCTACTCCCATTGTTTGAGAAACCGAAAAACCTAATTTTCTTGAAGCTTCCTGCTGCAAGGTAGATGTTGTAAAAGGAGCAGATGGGTTTCTTTTTGTAGGTTTTGTTTCTACATTCAAAACCTTAAAGTCACCCGATTTTACATCTTCCAGTATTTTTAAAAGATCACTTTTATTATCAATTTTAGAGGGATATTCAGCTTTTAATTTTTCTCCTGATTCTAACTGAAAAATGGCGCTTAGTTTAAAATAATCTTCAGATTTAAATGCCTGAATTTCTCTTTCTCTTTCAACAATAATTCTCACAGAAACACTCTGAACCCTTCCAGCTGAAAGCGAAGGTTTTACTTTTCTCCACAATACGGGAGATAATTCAAACCCCACTAAACGATCTAGAATCCTTCTTGCTTGTTGGGCATTTACAAGGTTAACATCAATATCTCTTGGATTTTGAATAGCACTTAATATAGCCGATTTGGTAATTTCATGAAATACAATTCTTTTAGAATTTTCTTTATTTAGCTTTAAAACTTCAGCTAAATGCCAAGAAATTGCTTCCCCTTCTCGATCCTCATCAGTTGCTAACCAAACTCGATCTGCTTTTTTTGTAAGGTCTTTAAGCTCTTTTATTACCTTCTTTTTATCTTGTAACACCTCATATTTAGGCTCAAAACCATTTTCAATATCAATTGAATTTTCTTTTTTTGGCAAGTCTCTAACGTGGCCATAACTAGACTTTACGGTATATCCTTTTCCTAAAAAATTTTCAATCGTTTTTGCTTTCGCAGGGGACTCAACTATTACTAACTCCATGGGCTATTTTAAATAAAAACAAATTGGTTTTCAATTCGTTTTCGGGGTACAAAGAAAAAAATTTATGCAAATGGTAGTGAATTTTCTGGAAAAAGCTTGAATATGCCATTTTGACACAGGATTGATTTTGACTAATTTTGCTGGCCAATTTCTAGTATGGAAAAAACTTTGAACAAAGATATAGACGAGACCTTGCAAGGTACACCAACCATGGTTAAGACAGAAACTTATGCAGGTAAAAAATTATATTTAGAAAGCTACGGCTGCCAAATGAATTTTAGTGATAGCGAAATTGTTGCTTCAATTCTTACAAAAAATGGTTACCAAACTACAAATGAGTTGAATGAAGCAGATGTTGTTTTGCTTAACACTTGCGCAATTAGAGACAAAGCCGAACAAACTGTTCGTAACAGGTTAAAACATATTCAATCAAATAAAAAGAATAATCCAAATCTTGTAGTTGGTGTTTTAGGTTGCATGGCCGAAAGGTTAAAATCTCAGTTGCTTGAAGAAGAAAAATTGGTTGATTTAATTGCAGGACCTGACGCTTACAGAACCTTACCTGATCTTATTTCTGATATTGATGATGGCCGAAAAGCTGTTAATGTTCTTTTATCTAGAGAAGAAACGTATGCAGACATTGCACCAGTTAGATTAGACCAAAATGGAATTTCTGCTTTCATATCAATTATGAGAGGATGTGACAACATGTGTTCTTTTTGCGTTGTTCCGTTTACAAGAGGAAGAGAAAGGTCTAGAGACCCGAAGACTATAATAGAAGAAGCTAAAAGCCTACTTGATCAAGGCTATAAAGAAGTTACCTTATTAGGACAAAATGTTGATTCATACAGGTGGAATATTACTAAAAAAGGTGAAATTATCAACAAAGATGAAGAACCCGTTTCATTTGCACGCCTTATGGAAATGGTTGCGCTTGTTTCACCTGATTTAAGAATTAGATTTTCAACTTCTCATCCTAAAGATTTAACTGAGGATGTTGCGCAAGTTATGGCCAAATACGAAAATATTTGCAATTACATTCATTTACCTGTTCAATCTGGAAACTCTGAAATACTCGATAAAATGAATAGGGGTTATACCCGTGATTGGTATTTAAACCGAATGGAAATGATTCGGTCTATTGTTCCTGATGTTGGCATGAGTACTGATGTTATTGCTGGTTTTTGCGATGAAACTGAGGAGCAACATCAAGAAACATTAAGCTTGATGGAAATTGTAAAATATGATTTTGCTTATATGTTTAAGTATTCTGAAAGACCAAAAACATTGGCCGAAAGAAAGTTTGAAGACAATGTTCCTGAAGAAGTAAAAAAGAGAAGATTGCAGGAAATAATTGACCTTCAAATGAAACATTCTTTGGAAAGTAACCAAAAAGATTTGGGAAAAACTTTTAAAGTTTTGGTTGAAGGGGAATCTAAAAAATCGCAAGATCAATTATTCGGCAGAAACTCTCAAAATAAAGTAATTGTATTTCCAAAAGAAAAATATAAAAAAGGTGAATACGTTAATGTAGAAGTATTAAACTGTACAGCTGCAACCCTAATAGGAAAAGCGATAAACTATGCCTGATTATGATTTTCAAAGTTTAAAACAAAGGTTTGGTATTATTGGAGCCTCACCTTTGCTGGATAGAGCAATTAATATTGCAGCACAAGTTGCAACTACAGACCTATCTGTTTTAATTGTTGGTGAAAGTGGTGTTGGTAAAGAAAGAATGCCTCAAATAATTCATAATCTTTCGCCAAGAAAACACAATAAGTACATTGCTGTAAACTGTGGAGCAATACCTGAAGGTACTATAGACTCTGAATTATTTGGACACGAAAAAGGATCTTTCACCGGTGCTCAAGCAACACGAAAAGGATATTTTGAAGAAGCTGATAGAGGTACTATTTTTTTAGATGAAGTAGCTGAGTTGCCACTTCAAACCCAAGTTAGATTATTAAGGGTTTTGGAAACAGGCGAAATAATAAAAGTCGGTTCTTCTAAAGTTCAAAAAACAAATGTTAGAATAGTTGCTGCAACCAATGTTAATGTTCCTGAAGCTATTTCTAAAGGAAAGTTTAGAGAGGACTTATATTACAGGTTAAATTCTGTGCCCATAAAAATGCCATCTTTAAGAGAAAGAAAAGAAGATATTCACTTATTATTTAGAAAGTTTGCGCTTGATTTTGCTGACAAATACAGAATGCCTGTAGTTAGGTTGGCAGATGATGCAGTTTCGGTACTTGAAAATTATAGATGGAAAGGAAATATTAGGCAATTAAAAAATACTGCTGAGCAAATTTCTGTAATTGAACCAAATAGAGAAATTTCAAGAAATGTTCTGCTTAAATATTTACCCGATTTTGGTGATTCTGATTTACCAATGGTTTATAAGAAGCCAGAAGAAAAGAACGATTTTACAGAAAGGGAAATCTTATACAAATTCCTTATCGATATGAAAAAGGATTTGGGAGACCTGAAAAAAATTGTTGTTGACTTGGTAAAAGAGGGAAAAGTAAGTTCTTCAACCGATCACCAAGAAATAATTCAAAAAATATATCGAGATATTAATGATGATGAAAAGCCATCAACATCATTACAAATAGCCGCAAAATCTTCTATTCAAAATGAAAACGATTATGAAATTCACTCTCCTGGTGAGTTTGATGAACCCGAAGAATACATAGAAGAATCACTAAGTCTTGAGGAAAAGGAAAAAGAAATGATTCAAAAAGCTTTGGAGAAATACAACGGAAAAAGAAAAGATGCTGCCAAAGAGTTAGGAATTTCTGAGCGAACCTTGTATCGAAAAATAAAAGAATTCGATTTAAATTGAAATTTACTTACTACATAGTGTTAATGGTATTGCTTGCAGGTTGTAAGGTTAATTATTCGTTTACCGGAGCCAGTATTAGTCCCGATATCAAAACAGTTTCTATAGCCTATTTCCCAAACTATGCACCCCTAGCTCAACCTACCTTAAGTCAGGTATTTACAGAATCTTTAAAAGACTATTTTTTAAGTCAAACCAGTTTAAAGTTAACCGATAAATATGGCGACATTGAATTTTCGGGAGAAATAATTGACTACAAAACTGAACCAATGGCTGTAACACAAGATGAAACAGCAGCTGTAAATAGGTTAACCATAACAGTAAAGGTTAAATACCGAAATAGCAAAGATGAAGGTCAAAATTTTGAGAAAACCTTTTCGAAAAACGAAACGTATGATAGTTCAAGAAATTTAAACGAGGTTGAACCTGAATTAATACCCCAAATTGTAGATCAAATAGTACAAGATATTTTTAATGCAAGTTTGGGAAATTGGTAAATGGATTTTCAAAAAATAAATATTGCCATTGCCGAAAACAACTTTTCTAACCTTTCTAGTGCTGAATTAGAAAAATTAATTGAAGAATTTCCCTACTGCGGAAACTTTAAGGTTGCTTTGAGTAAAATTCATCAATCAAATAATGATCATCAACTAAACAAAAGCATTAAAAGTGCGGCTCCATTTGTAAATAATAGATCAGCTTTTTTTAAATTTTTATTTACTGAAACAGTAAAATTAACTGTAAATAAAATAGAAGATGAAATTGATAGTATTGAGAATTTTCCTCCTGACCAGTTAGATTCTTCTAAAAAGGAAGTAGAAAAAAATATCATTCAAGAAACTTCAGAGCCAGAGCAAAAAACAAAAATTACTGGTGGTCTAGAAATTATTGAGAAAGATAATTCTTCAAAAAATGAAATAATTGAAGAAAAAGCAACTCCTAAAAAAACATCTTCAGAATTAACAGAAGAAACACTTCAAGAAATTGATATTGAAAAAAAACCTGACGTAGAGCAAGTAGATAAAAACCAAGAGGAAATGCTTAGAGAATTAGAAAAGCAAATTTTATCTAGTGCTGTTTCTACATCAATAATAAAAGAAGCCTCCGAACCGGCTGAAAACATCTCTCCAGATGAGCCAAATAAAATTACATCCCTTACCGGAAAAAATACATTTTCAGGATGGTTAAAAAATATCAGTCAAAATAAATTTGACCCAAAAGAGCAAAGAGAAAAAAAGCAATTAATCGAAAAATTCATCCAAAACGATCCGCAAATTACACCAAAACAAACTGCTTTTTTCTCTGTAGCCGAAAAAGCCAAGTTAAGTTTAGCCGAAGATGAAACCTTTGTAACCGAGACACTTGCTAAAATTTATGCGCAACAAGGCAACAACTCAAAGGCAATTAAAGCTTATGAAATATTAATATTGAAAAATCCCGAAAAAAAGACTTTATTTGCAGCCCGAATTAAAGAATTAAAAACATCAGTTAAAAAATAAAACAATGTACACATTAGTAGCAATCTTAATTTTTATTGTTTGCCTTTTATTAGTTGGCATCATCTTAATTCAAGAATCAAAAGGCGGTGGCCTTGCTTCAGGCTTTGCTTCATCTAACCAAGTAATGGGTGTTAAAAAAACAGGCGACTTTTTAGAAAAAGCTACTTGGACTTTAGCTATAGCGCTTTTGGTATTGAGTTTAGTTGCAGCTGCAGTTCAAACTCCTGGTACAATCGAAGAGTCTGTTCAACAAAGTGAAATCAAAGATTTTATTGAAGGAGACATTCCAAATACCTTTCAAACAAATCCTGCTCCTGTTCCGCAACAACAAACTCAACCTGCTCCAGCTCAGCAACCTGCTGAAGACTAATTAAACAGGTTTCAAGACATTTTAAAAATGTCAGTATGGCAGCATACTGACATTTTTTTTGCCCAAAAAGTAGTGCAATAACAATATCTGGCACAAATACCCTATTGGCATAAAATTCGAAAAGGGTGAATTCACAATTTAAAAACAATTATTAACCATAAAAATTTAAAAAATGGCTGGAGTTAATTTTAAACCCAACGAAGACAGAGTTTTAGTAGAACCTGCAGCTGCAGAAGAAAAAACAGCAGGTGGAATTTATATTCCTGACAATGCAAAAGAAAAACCTCAAACTGGGGTTGTTATAGCTGTTGGAACTGGCAAAAAAGACGAACCAATTACTGTTAAAGTAGGAGACACTGTATTCTACGGAAAATACTCAGGAACAGAGATTACCATTGATGGGAAAGACTACCTCATCATGAGAAATGCAGACATTTTAGGAAGTAAATAATTAAAAACTAAAAAATTAAGAAAATGGCAAAAGAAATAACTTTTGATGCTGAAGCAAGAGAAGGACTAAAAAAAGGAGTTGATGCCCTTGCCAATGCGGTAAAGGTAACTTTAGGTCCAAAAGGAAGAAACGTAGTTATTGATAAAAGTTTTGGTTCTCCAACCATTACCAAAGACGGTGTATCAGTAGCCAAAGAAATTGAATTGGCTGATCCAATTCAAAACATGGGTGCACAAATGGTAAAAGAAGTTGCTTCAAAAACTGCAGATATTGCAGGTGATGGAACAACTACTGCTACTGTTTTAGCTCAGGCTATTGTAACTGCAGGTATTAAAAATGTTGCTGCAGGTGCAAACCCAATGGATTTGAAAAGAGGAATTGACAAGGCTGTAATTGCAGTTATTGCAAACCTTAAAGCACAATCTCAAGTAGTTGGAGACGACAACGAGAAAATAAAGCAAGTTGCCACAATTTCAGCCAATAACGATTCTGAAATTGGTGATCTTATTGCTCAAGCAATGATGAGAGTAAAAAAAGAAGGTGTAATAACTGTTGAGGAAGCAAAAGGAACTGAAACAACTGTAGAAGTTGTTGAAGGAATGCAATTCGATAGAGGTTATCTTTCTCCATATTTTGTTACCGATACTGAAAAAATGGTAACAGAATTAGAGAACCCTTACATATTAATATATGATAAGAAAATCTCTACCATGAAAGACTTACTCCCTGTATTGGAAAAAACAGCACAAAGTGGAAGAGGTCTTTTAATTATTGCTGAAGATGTTGATGGTGAAGCTTTAGCAACTTTGGTTGTAAATAAGCTAAGAGGTTCATTAAAAGTAGCCGCTGTAAAAGCTCCTGGTTTTGGAGATAGAAGAAAAGCAATGTTAGAAGACATCGCTATTTTAACTGGTGGTTCTGTTATTTCTGAAGAAATTGGCAGAAAATTAGAAGATGCTACTTTAGAAGATTTAGGAACTGCAGAAAAAATATCTTTAGACAAAGACAACACAACTGTTGTTAATGGAGCTGGAGATAAAAAACAAATTGAAGCTAGAGTTAACCAAATAAAAGCTCAAATAGAATCTACAACTTCTGATTACGACAAAGAAAAACTTCAAGAAAGAATGGCCAAGTTGGCAGGTGGTGTTGCTGTATTATATATTGGCGCAGCTACCGAAACTGAAATGAAGGAGAAAAAAGACAGGGTTGATGATGCTTTAAGTGCAACAAGAGCAGCAGTTGAAGAAGGTATTGTACCTGGAGGTGGTGTTGCCATTGTTAGAGCAATTGCTTGTTTAGACGAAGTAGAAACCGAAAATGCTGACCAAAAAACAGGCGTTGATATTATTAAAAGAGCTTTAGAAGAGCCTTTGCGTCAAATAGTGGCCAATGCAGGTATAGAAGGCTCTATTGTTATCCAAAAAGTGAAAGAAGGAAAAGGTGATTTTGGTTTTAATGCCAGAACCAACGAATACACAAACATGTACGAAGCTGGAATTATAGATCCAACTAAAGTTACAAGAGTTGCTGTTGAAAATGCATCTTCAATTGCAGGATTAATTTTAACAACTGAATGTGTTCTTTCTGAAATAAAAGAAGAAAATGGTGGTGGTGCCCCAGGCATGCCTCCTGGTGGAATGGGCGGCATGGGTGGAATGATGTAATATCACTTATATTATTTAAAAAAAAGCCTCGCAATAGCGAGGCTTTTTTTTTGCTAAAACTGCCATTTAAAAAGATATTTTACCATTAAAAAGAAATTTTACCCGAAAAAGGGATAATTTTATATACCAAAAAATAACTCCAAACAACTTTTTTTTGTTAAAATTGATTAAAATTTTATTTAAGAGAATGTTAAATTAAATTGTAATCCCTAATTATTAATTAAAATCATTAATTATGAAGATGAAAATTATTATTCCACTCATTCTGTTTTTCGGAATAAACTCCTTTGCTTTTGGGCAAGAGAGAACAGTCTCCGGAAAGCTGTCTACTGCCGATGGCAACCCACTGCCGGGAGCAACAATTTTGGAAAAAGGAACAACCAATGGAACAATTTCCGACTTTAATGGGAAATACTCCTTAAAGGTTTCCAGCAGTGATGCTTTATTGCAGTTTAAGTTTATTGGCTACGTAACAAAAGAAGTAGCCATCGGAAATCAATCCGAAATTAATACCACAATGGAACAAACAGCACAGTCATTAAAAACTGTAACAGTTTCGGGACTTGGCATTAAGAAAGATAAAGACCAATCAGGTTCTGCATCAGGAAGCATTGGTGGTTCTGATGTAATTCAATCAGGAGAATCTGGAATAATACAGGGTATGACAGCCAAAACTTCTGGTCTTTTAATTAATAGAACATCAGGTGATCCTGGAGCAGGCGCCTACATTCAAATTAGAGGTCAAAATACCATTACAGGTAACACTCAACCATTAATTGTAATCGATGGTCAACCAATTATTAACTCAAGCCGCTCTACGGGTGCTAATGGTGCATTTGACCCAGCGGATCAAAACAATGATTTGACAGGTGGTGTTATTCAACAATCAAGGTTAAACGATATTAACCCTAATGATATTGAAAGCATTGAAGTTTTAAAAGGTGCTGCTGCTGCTGCCCTTTGGGGAACAAGAGCTGCAAATGGTGTAATCGTTGTTACAACAAAATCAGGAGCATCAAATGTTAAATCAGACAAGCCATTTAATGTTTCTGTAAGATCTGCTTTATCCGTTGATCAAATAAACATTGAACACCCAAAGCAAACTGCTTATGGTCAAGGCTCAGGTGGAAGATACAGCCCTACTTCTGCTTTTAACTGGGGAGATAAAATAGCAGACAGGCCAGGTGGTGATGATTTTGTTATTGATGGACCAGGTAAATATTTTAGCGCAGGTGGTAGTGACCTATATGGTGGGTATTTTGAAGCCGAAGATGGAACAAAATATTATGCAATACCTAGCGCAGGTTCAGCTGTTTATGATGCTAATGGAAATGCCTACCCAAATATGACTGGCGCAGGAAGCGATACCCTTCATGGTGGAAAAAGATCTACTGATGTAGCAAATGACCCTAATAGGGATCAAGTTTTTAGAAATGGTTTGGCCTACGACAACTCAATATCTTTAAGTAATGCTAATGAGGCCGGAAGCTTTTTCTTAAGTATTGCCGATTATAACCAAACAGGTATATTCAACGGAAATAGTGATTACAGAAGATCTTCAGTTAGAATAAATGTTAAAAGAAACATTTCTGAAAAATTTTCGGGAAGAATTAATTCCACATATTCTCGAGTTGCCTCAAACAGAGTTCAATCAGGCTCTAACCTTAATGGTTTGTATTTAGGTTATTTAAGAACTCCTGCAGACTTTGATAACTCAGATTATAAAGGTTCTTATAATTCTTATAATGGAATAGACCACACACCAAGTTTTAATGCTCATAGAGGTTATAGAAGGTATTTAGGTAATTCTGCTCCTACTTACAATAATCCAGGATGGACAATTTTTGAGCAAATAAACACAACAAATGTTGATAGATTCTTAGTTAATCCTGAGTTAGTTTATAACATAAATAACTCTTTAAGCTTAACTTATAACTCAGGTATTGATTATTCAAGTGATAAAAGAATTACCTATTTTCCATACAGATCAGGAGGAAGTGAAGCATCAGGAAGATTAAATGATGAAGAACTAAATGAAAGTGAATTTACCCAAAACCTTTATTTAAGAGGCTCAAGATATTTAAATGAAAATATTTCAGCTTCTGCTATTTTAGGTTTCCAATTAAACGACAGGTCTTTTAGAACTGTAGGTGGAACTAGTGCCGGTTTTATTGTAACCGATAATCCACCTTTGAACTTTAATAATACCACTGCTGCAAATAATTCTGCTTTTAACTATATTGAAAAAAGAAGAACCGCAGCTTCATATTTGGTGTTAAACTTCGACATGTTTAATCAGTTATTTTTAGAGTTTACTGGTAGAGGTGAAAATTCATCTACTTTCCCAAGCTCTTCAATTTTTTATCCAAGTGCTTCTGCAGCATGGCAGTTTACTCAATTAGATCAATTTAAAAACAACAACGTTTTATCTTTTGGTAAATTAAGAGCTTCATATGGTACGGTAGGAATTGAGCCAAGACCTTATATTACTTCTACTGACTATGTTTCTGCAGGAAGTGCTTCAGGTTGGGGACCATTCTTAGATGCTGCTCAATATGGAGGTTCTATTTATGAAAGCGTAATTCAAGGAAACCCTGATATTCAGCCTGAAAGAAAAACAGAGGTTGAAATTGGAGCTGATTTAAGATTCTTAGATGATAGATTTTCTTTAAGTGCTACATACTACACTAACACTACGGAAGGTGCAATATTCCAAGTAGATGTTCCTGCTTCAACTGGTTTTTCATCTAAATGGGATAACGCCGCAACTATTTCAAATACTGGTGTTGAAATTGATTTGAATGCTAACGTTTTAAAAGTTGGAGATTTTAGATGGGATGCCCTTTTAATTTATTCAAGAAACAGAAACTTAGTTGAAAATTTAAGTGGTGTAACTTCAGTGTTATTAAATGGATTTACCGGAACTTCATCTAGAGCTGTTGAAGGTCAGCCTCTTGGAGTACTCTGGGGTGGAAAATGGGATAGAGATGCAAATGGCGAATTAATACTAGATGCAAATGGTTTCCCTACTCAAGCCTTAGAAGAAGGAATTTTAGGAGATCCTAATCCAGATTGGAGAGGAAGTTTTGGATCAACGTTTTCTTTTAAAGGTTTAAGCTTAAACGTTTTATTTGAAACTGCTCAAGGCATGGATATGTGGGGTGGTACTAAAGGTGTAATGACATATTTTGGTACTCATGAAAGCACAGCTAATGAAGTTACCGCTTCATCTGATTTAACTACATATTCTGGCGCTGTAATTCCATCTGGAACAGCATTTAGAGGTGCAGTTGAAAACTTCGGAGGTGGTGACGTAGCTTTAGACCAATCTTGGTACACTTCAATGGGAGGTGGATTTGGACCAGTAGCTGAGCAATTTATTTATGATGCTTCGTGGACTAGATTAAGAGAGTTAACTTTAGGATATACTTTAAACTCTAAGTCATTCAGAGAAAAAACTAAATTAAACTCAATAAACTTCGGAATTACTGGTCGTAACTTATTCGTTTGGATGAAAACGGCTCCTGAGGATGGCGGTTTTGAAGGAAATGACCCTGAAATGAATTTAACAGGAGTTTCTAATGGTAGAGGTTTAGATTATTTCTCAAACCCTGGAACAAAATCTTGGTTGTTTTCAATAACCATCAATTATTAATATTTAAATACTGGAAAAATGAAAACAAAACTAATTCCATTTATAATAGCTAGTATTCTCCTTTCAACAGGTTGTAAAAAACTAGTAGAAGATAGAAACGAAGAACCCAACAATTTTACTGATGCTGATGCTACTCTTATGGCCCCTGGAATGGTTCTAGGAGATATGTTAGTTCACGAAGGTGAATTGGCTAGAACGGCAGGTATTTGGTCGGGTCACTTTACTGGTGGCGATAGGCAATATATTGCTCTAAATACTTACTCTACCACTTCTGGTGATTATGATAATATTTGGGGAACACTGTATGCCGAAACTGTAAAACAATCAAAAGTTATACAAGAAAAAGCCATTGAAGTAAACAACAAACAATTATTAGGATTTGCTCAACTTATTGAAGCCCACGCAATTGGAACAGCAGCCGCTCTATGGGGCGATGTTCCATTCTCTGAGGCGGCTAATATTGAATTCTCTGAGCCTTCTTATGACGACCAATTAGCTGTGTATGCAGGAGTTCAAACCTTGTTAGACGATGCCATTACTAATTTGGCAGGTGTAGGAAGCATTCCGGGTTCAATTTCAAACATTACTTCAGCAGGAAGTTGGACTGAAGTAGCTAATTCTCTAAAAGCTAGATACTACCTTCACGTAGGTAATTTTGCTAATGCAAAAAGTTACGCAACCGCAGGTATTTCTAATGGGGGCGACTGGTTATCTCTACACCCTGCTGATTATAGCTATGGTGATAATGGAAGATGGAATATTTACTATTCTTTCTTAGATTGGTACAGAGGTGGCTACATGACCGCTGATGATGCATATTTAGCTCAAGTTTTAGATCCTGCTAGCTCTATGTATTCTGGTGATACTTTAAGTGATGAGTCTGGTAGATTTGATTGGTATTATATTACACCAGCAAATGCTCCATGGGGTTATACTTATGGCGGTGCATACGACCCAAATTACCAATCAGGTATTTTTGATATTGCAGGAAGTTTTTCTCTTTTCTCTTGGGTTGAGAATGAATTAATTCTTGCTGAAGCTGAATTGGCTGGTGGTGATGCCAGTGCTGCTTTAGGTCACTTAAATAATGTAAGAGCCGACCACGACGCAACTTATGGCAGTGGAGCAGGCGATGTATACGCACCTTTATTATTAACCATGTTCGATGCTAATGGCCATTTTAACGATGGAAGCATGACTCAAGCAGAGGCCTTGAAAATGGAAATAATGAAAGAAAAGTATATGTCTTTATATGGTCAACTTGAAGTTTGGAATGATTTAAGAAGAACTAAAAACCTTATTGGAGTTCCTATTAAAGCTGGAGCAAATGCTACCACAATTCCACAAAGATTGCCTTATCCTCAATCTGAAATAAATTCAAATGATAATGTACCTTCTAACGAAGATATTTACACCCCTACCAAAGCAAATGGTAACTAATTTTCATGGATATTAAGAAAAGCCCTTCGAGAAATCGAAGGGTTTTTTTTTGCCTTAATTTTACCTCGTGAAAATAAAAACCCTAAAACCGATTTGGATATTATTCATTTTGGCATTTCTGTTAAGAATTGCTTACGGGTTCATCGTGTACTTTTACAATCCTACCGCAGTCTTTTTACCTGATTCAATTGGCTATGCAAAAATTGCAGAAAACCTATACAACCATTTTGCTTTTAGCCAAAGTCCCGACCCAAGTAATTTATACCCAGACTCAATGCGAACCCCAATTTATCCTGGTTTGTTATGGCTTATGTATATTTTTCAAATTACAATTCCATGGCTTTTGATTTTCCAAAGTTTTTTGGGAGCCCATGCAGTTTATCTTGTTTATCTAATCTGCAAACAGTTTCAATTTACCGAAAAGGTTTCTTTGGGTGCGGCTTTATTGTTGGCGATAAATTTTAATTCAATTTACTTCTCTAGTGCTGTATTAACTGAAATACTTTTTCAGTGGCTAGTGTTGTTTAGTTTTTACCAATTTAATACTTCAACAAAATATGGTTTGCTAAAAAGCAGTTTATTAATGGGTATTGCTTTTTTAACAAGGCCCATTTTAACTTTTTTGCCTTTGGTGTTAGTTGGTATCAAATGGTTTCAAAAAGGGCTTCAAAAAAAAATGATGATTTTTCTGGTTGTTTTTATGATTTTTCCATCTCTTTGGATTTTGAGAAATAAATTAACTTTCAATAATTGGATGCTCAGCCCTGTGGTTGAATTAAATTTCTTTTATCACCTTGTACCTGAAATTATTCCAGAAGAACAAATGTCTGAGTATTTAAACCAAAAAGAAATCGCTGAAAAAAGTCAATCTACCAAAAAGTTTGTAGAAGTAACAAGAGATTATAGTAGAACTAAAATTAAAGAAAATTTAGGGCAGGCCTTTTTGTATGTAATACAGAACCCAATAAAAATAGTTGCATTTCCAATAAGAAGTTATATCGATTACCATTTTTTAGAAAACTTTAGTTGGAATGTAGATCCAAGTTTTATCAATCGAATAAAAAACTCACATTGGGTAACCAAACTTTTATTAGTTTACCAATTAATAGTATCAATTATTTGTTTGCTCGGAATTGCTATGTCTATAAAGTATTTTAAGCGCTATTGGTTAATTTGGACGTTCTTTTTGTACTTTATTTTAATAAGTAGTATTTCTGTCCCCGATCCAAGATTTAGAATTCCAGCAGAACCTTTTATGGCTATTCTTGCTTCTATTGGTATATTTAATTTTTTAAATGAAAAAAAACTTAAAGTTACAGCAAGCCAATAACCTATACTTCCTTTTAGGAGGGTTGTTTATTGCTTCTCTAATAGTATGTAACCTTATTGCCAATAAGTTTATATCCGTCGATTTAGGGTTTAAAGTTTTTATTATTTCAGCAGGAGTTCTTCCCTACCCTATTACCTTTTTAATAACAGATATCTTATCCGAAATTTATGGTAGAAAAAAAACCAATAAAGTAGTTTACTCTGGTTTTGTTGCTTCCTTTTTTGTTTTAGGAATCTTATGGTTAGGCAATCAGTTTAATGCTATTCCAGATTCTCCTGTTGATGATTACACATACGCAGCTGTTTTCAAAAACTCCTGGAGAGTAATTATGGCTTCTATGATAGCATATCTGTCAGCCCAATTAGTGGATGTTAGACTATTTCATTTTTGGAAAAAACTTACCAAAGGCAAGCATTTGTGGTTAAGAAACAATGGTTCAACCATTTTATCTCAATTGTTAGATACAACCTTAGTAGTTGGAGTGTTGTTTTTTGGAGTTAAATCTACCAATCAAATGATTGATTTAATTATTGATGGCTGGATGTTTAAAGCGCTTTGTGCCCTACTCGATACTCCAATATTTTATGGATTGGTTAAAATTATTCAACGTTATTTTATGTTAAAACCTAACCAAGAATTGACTGATTAAACCTACTGTAATGTTTAGTACATTTTTCAAAACTTAAATCAGTAAATTCGTAACTTTTCAAAAATTAAGGCTTTTGATGAAATCATTCAAAATATTATTGTTCCTCGCGGTATTGTTACCGCTTTCAAGTATTGCTCAAATTTACGATCCTGTAGATTGGAAATTTTCTCAAAAAGAACTTTCTAATATCGAATTTGAAGTTTCTTTTACAGCAACTATTGTAGATGGCTGGCATTTATACTCGCAACATCTTCCAAACGACGATGGACCAATTGCTACTACATTTTATTTTGATGGAAACCAAAATGTAGAGCTTTTAGGAGATGTAAATGAACCTGAAGCAATTGCAGAATATGACCCGAACTTTGACATGGAATTAAAGTTTTTTTCCAAAAAAGTTGTTTTCAAACAAAAAGTAAAAGTTATAGGAGAATCAGGCACTGTAAAAGGTGAGTTGGAGTTTATGGTTTGCGACGAAAAAATGTGCTTGCCTCCAGAGCTTGTACCATTTGAGTTTAATCTAAAACCTTCGGCACAAAAAAACACAGAAAAAACACCTGAACCAGCCGTTAAAGAAGCTTCTGGTTCATTGATGCCTTCGAGTGAGTTAGGTTCAGAAAACAGTTTTGAAAAAGATTCGCCAGGAATATTAGAGCCCGTTGAGTTTGAAACTAAAATTGAAAAAACAGGTGATTTTTATACATTAACTATTACAGCTGATATTGACGAAGGATGGCACCTCTACTCTATTGATTTGCCTAGCGATGATGGACCAATAGCTACAGAAATAAATTTTATTGAACCATCTGGTTATGAATTAAATGGAAAAATTGAAGTTGTTGGCGAGGAGCATACTTCTTACGATCCTAACTTTATGATGGAACTTTCTTATTATGAAGGGAAAGTAGTTTTTAAACAAAAACTTAATCCTACATCAGCCAAAGCTTTGGTTGAAGGTGAAGTTATTTTTATGGTGTGTAATGACAAAAGCTGTATTATGCCCCCATCAGAAGAGTTTGAATTTGAAATTGAAGGAGCTGAAAACTCTTCTGGAGTAATAACAGAAGAAGGAACACAAAAAAAATTCAAAGCAGAATCTAAATCCCTTTGGGCTATTTTCTTGCTTTCTTTTTTAGGTGGCTTTGCTGCACTTCTTACACCTTGTGTTTTTCCAATGATTCCATTAACAGTGAGTTTTTTCACCAAGCAAAGTAAAACCAAGGCCGAGGGTGTTTCTAAAGGCTTGTTGTATGGCTTATCAATAATTGTAATTTACGTTTTATTGGGTTTTGGAATTACAAGAATTTTTGGTGCCGATGCTCTAAATGCCCTATCTACGAATGCATATTTTAATATCGCATTTTTCATATTGCTTACCATTTTTGCCATTTCATTTTTTGGGGCATTTGAAATAACACTTCCTTCTTCTTGGGTTAACAAGGTTGATAGCGCTTCAGACAAAGGCGGGCTAATAGGTATTTTCTTTATGGCCTTTACTCTATCGTTAGTTTCATTTTCTTGCACAGGACCAATTATCGGAACCCTTTTGGTAGAAGCAGCAGTTCAAGGTGGAATTGTAGGTCCGCTAATTGGCATGTTTGGATTTTCGTTGGCTTTGGCTATGCCATTTGCGTTGTTTGCTACATTCCCCGGATGGTTAAATAGTTTGCCAAAATCTGGTGGTTGGTTAAACTCTGTAAAAGTCGTTTTAGGCTTTTTAGAGCTGGCTTTAGCATTGAAGTTTCTCTCAAATGCCGATTTAGTATTGCAAGCGGGTTACATTACCAGAGAAGTGTTTTTAGCGGCTTGGATTGGTATTTTCTTAATGCTTTCGCTTTATCTTCTTAATGTATTCAGCTTGCCGCATGATTCACCTTTAACAAGTATTTCGGTTGGCCGTGCTTTAATGGCTACCATTACCTTAATTTTTACCATATACCTAATTCCTGGTTTGTGGGGAGCGCCATTGAAAATTATTTCTGGGTTCCCTCCTCCTATGTTTTATAGCGAATCGCCAAAAGGTGTTGGAAGTTCGGCTCAAATTGTTTCTAATGCAGACCATGGAGATGAAGTTGGTGAACCTGCTCATTGCCCTCACAACTTAAATTGCTTTCATGATTATGATGAAGGAATGGCTTACGCCAAAAAAGTAAATAAACCTGTAATGTTAGACTTTACAGGTTGGGCTTGTGTTAATTGCCGTAAAATGGAAGAGCAAGTTTGGAGTGATCCAAGGGTTTTAGAAAGACTTCAAGACAATGTGGTTTTAATTTCATTGTATGTTGATGAAAAATTAGAACTACCTAAAGAAGAGCAAATTGAAGTAAAAATTGGAGATAAAACCAAAACCTTAAAAACTGTTGGAAACAAATGGAGTTACTTTCAAGCTACCAAGTTTAAAACCAACTCGCAGCCTTATTATATTATTTTAGACCATGCAGAAAACCCAATGTTAGAATCTGCTGCCTACGATCCTGATATTGATTTATTTATTGATTGGTTGGACCGAGGAGTTGAAGCTTTCGAGAAAAAAGGCAAAAAAGGTTAATCTATTGCTGAACGCATTGATGACCTAAATCTTCTAAACCTTGTTTTTCATCTTCTAAGCAAGTTGTATTGGTAATGGTTTGGGTAGTATTACTATCAGGTGAAACAATTGTTGTTTCATAAGAACATTCCCAACATTTTTCGCAACTTGTAAGTAAAACAAGAAACATAACTGTAATTCCGCAGGTTTTTAGAATAATATGCATTTTTGAAGCGCCAAATAATTTCATCATGCTCAAATTTATTGAAGAAGAATTAGCTGAGGCCAAACTTTGTTTGGAAAAATTTATTGCTGATAGTGAAAATTTAAAAAAAATTGATCTAGCCGCTGAAATTATGGCAAAATCCTTAAACCAAGGCGGCAAAATAATTAGTTGCGGAAATGGTGGTTCTATGAGCGATGCCATGCATTTTGCCGAGGAACTAACAGGAAGATATAAAGAATCTAGAAAGCCATTGGCAGCAATTGCTATTTCAGACCCAGGCTATATTACATGCGTAGGAAATGATTTTGGATACAACCAAATATTTTCAAGATTTGTAGAAGGCATAGGTAACTCAAATGATGTTTTATTGGCTATTTCTACAAGTGGCAACTCAGTTAATGTTATTGAAGCTGTTTTTGCAGCCAAAAACAAAGGGATGAAAGTTATTGCTTTAACAGGAAAAAGTGGCGGTGAACTTGGCCCATTAGCCGACATTGAAATTAGAGCTCCACATAGCGAATATGCTGACAGGGCGCAAGAAATACATATTAAAGTAATCCATATTTTAATTGGGTTAATAGAAAAGAATACCTAGTTATGGTAAACGGAAAAAAAGTAGTGGTGGTAATGCCCGCCTACAATGCATCTAAAACACTTCAGCAAACCTATGATGAAATTCCATTTGACATTGTAGATGATGTTATTTTGGTAGATGATCATTCAACAGACGATACTTCTGAAGTAGCTAAAAAAGTTGGAATTAAACACGTAATTACCCACCAAGAAAATTTAGGATATGGTGGAAATCAAAAATCTTGTTACAATAAAGCATTAAATATTGGGGCAGATATTGTAATTATGGTCCATCCAGATTACCAATATACTCCCAAGTTAATTCATAGTATGGTGTACATGATTGCTAACGATTTGTACCCAGTTGTATTGGCTTCAAGAATTTTAGGCAAAGGAGCTTTAAAAGGCGGAATGCCGATTTACAAATACATTGCCAATAGAATCCTAACGCTTTCGCAAAACATTTTGATGAATCAGAAGCTTTCAGAATATCATACAGGATATAGAGCCTTCTCTAAAGAGGTTTTAGAAAGCATCAATTACAACATCAACTCAAACGATTTTGTATTCGACAATCAAATGCTTGCTCAAATATTTTACAAAGGTTTCGAGATTGCAGAAGTTACTTGCCCAACCAAATATTTTGACGAAGCTTCATCAATCAATTTTAAGAGAAGCAGCATTTATGGCTTAGGAGTTTTATTAACTTCAGTAAAATACTTTTTTGCCAAATTAGGATTGGTTAAGCCTAAAATATTCTTTAAATAAGATTTAAGGCAACTTCGCTTTAAAAACAGCAACTTCACCCTTTTGCAAGATTTCCTCTCCTAAAAAAGGATTTAAATAATCTTGCTCTAATTCTTCAGATCGGTTTACTACAATGTATTTGTAGTTTAATTTGAGGTATTTTTTTACTGAGTCTTGGCTTAAATGAAGTTTATTAAAATTAGTTACCCCTTTTCTATTCATTAAATACAAACTCATGTTTGGCGAATAATCTGGCACACTAATTACCAAATCGTTTTTAAGTACTCCCGCTAACTCTAATTGAGGCTCAATATCAAATAAATCTCTAGAAACATGGGTTTCATTTGGCCAATCGTTGTATTTAATCCATTGCCTTTGCTCAGTAAATTTTACATTGTGGTAAAGTAATATTATTGCAAAAAACCCCAAGACCCATTGCATGGGCTTGCCTAAGGTAAATTGTTGAAATCCTTTTAAAACAAAAATTAAGGTTAACGGCAAAAGCAAAACCGGATTGATACCGTAATAATTATGGTCTCCAAATGCCTTGAAGAAAATTAAAATGTATAACCCAAACCCTAATAAATTGATAACAAAAAGAATAGAAAAAAACCTTATTTTTTTCAATAGAATAAAAGGTAAAGCCAAACAGCTCAAAACAAAATAATAATTGAAAGCTTTTTCAGAAAAGAAATCTTCGCGCCACAATAATTTAAATTGAGCTTTTATTTCTTCAATTTGCTCGGGGGATAAATCCCAAAAAGGAAACAATTTTGCCGATAAATAATCACTTCCTCCATGCTGAGCATAATATGCTGTAAAGCTGTACCATCCAAAATTAAAAATGATCGGAATTAGAAGAATCCAATAAGTTTTTACAATATTTAAGATTGATTCCTTTCTTATGAAATGAAGAAAAATAAATCCAGAACCGAGTAAAGCAAGATAAGATATCAATGCCGGAGCCTTTACCCATCCTGCCAAAAGAAAAAATAAAGTTGACCAAAGCAAAAAGCTCTTTTTATTTTCTTGGTTGAACCTTAGAAAAAAATACCAAGCAATAAACACAAAGGCTAGGCTAGGTACATTGGTTAAAAAACCAATTGCATAAAAGGCAATTACCGGAATTGAGAAAACCAAAGCGGGAATTATCACACTCCAGAAAAGGTTTTGTAAATAAGTAAGTACAATTTGCTGTAAAGCGATTAAACCTATTACAAAAAGCAGTAACCAAAAAACTCTGTAAATAAGTTCATTCGGCCCAAAGGGAACATACAATAAAGCTACAGCATAATATAAAATTGTGCCTTCGCCAAGAGATTTACCTCCTCCATTTAGCTCGTTGTGCATACGCGGAGTAAAGGGATTTAAACCATCGTTATAATAGTTTAAAGCAAACGAGGCGCAGTCTGTTTTGCGCCACATGTGGGTTGATTGAGGCCTTAAGTCAATAATTTCGGCATATTGAAACAAATTCGCTTCAATAACCAAAACAAAAAGTAAAATAATAGAAGCTATAAAACTTCTTGATTGAAAGAACTTCTTTATTCCACTAAAGTCCACTCGCCTTTACTTATCAATGGTTCAGCCTGTTTGAATTTTACTTCTTTGGTTTCGCCTGTTGTGTTGTGAACTATTTTTACTTTTTCATTACGGTTAATTTTCTTTTCAGCTGTAACCGGCTCTTTTTTAACTTGCTGCTGCTGAGCTGCAGATGGATCGTGGGCATCTTGACCTGCATGAGTTGCAATTTCTTGTCTGCTTTCGCGAGTTCTTTCTTGTTTGGCTCTTTCTACCTCAGCATTTCTAATAGTTGCATTTTCTGCATTAGGCAGCATGGCTTTTATTAAAAACGAAACGATGTCGCGATTTACCTTGTCAATCAATTGTTTAAACAGCTCAAACGATTCGAACTTGTAAATAAGCAACGGGTCTTTTTGCTCGTAAACTGCCCCTTGAACAGATTGACGTAAATCATCCATTTCACGCAAGTGATCTTTCCAAGCTTGGTCAATCATTGCAAGTGAAACACTTTTCTCTAAAGATTTAACCAATTCTCTTCCTTCACTTTCTACCGATTTTTTCAAATCAGCCACAATTTGTAAGCTTCTTCTTCCATCGGTAAATGGCACAGCTATTCTATGGAAGGAATTATCTGGATTTTCCCAAACATTGGTTAAAACAGGTAAGGCTAAACGAGCTACCAATTCAGATTTTTGCTTGTAATGGTTTCTTGCAGCTTCATAAATTTTATCAGTAATTTCTTGAATTGAAAGCTGGGTAAAATTATCTTCACTAATAGGAGATTCAATTGAGAAAATTTTCAAAAGTTCCATCTTAAAACCTTCAAAATCTCTAGCATCTTGGTATTCTGCGGCGATACTTTCACCAACTTCATAAAAGCTATTGGCAATATCTAAACCTAATCTTTCGCCAAATAAGGCGTGTTTTCTTTTCTTGTAAATTACTTCTCTTTGAGAGTTCATTACATCATCATACTCCAACAATCTTTTACGAACCCCAAAGTTGTTTTCTTCTACTTTACGCTGAGCTCTTTCGATAGATTTGGTTATTAATCCACTTTGAATTACTTCTCCATCACCAAGCCCCATGCGGTCCATTAATTTAGAGATACGTTCAGATTGGAACAAACGCATCAAGTTATCTTCTAACGAAACAAAAAACTGAGATGAACCTGGGTCTCCTTGTCGTCCTGCCCTACCGCGAAGCTGTCTATCAACACGTCTAGAATCATGTCTTTCGGTACCTACAATGGCTAAACCACCTGCCTCTTTTACACCTTCACGAAGTTTAATATCGGTTCCTCTACCCGCCATGTTGGTGGCTATGGTAACGGTGCCTGCAATACCTGCAACAGCAACAACTTCAGCTTCTTTTTGGTGAAGCTTAGCATTTAATACGTTGTGTGGAATGTTCTTGCGTTTTAGCATCCTGCTCAAAAGCTCAGATACTTCAACCGAGGTTGTACCAACTAGTACAGGTCTTTTTTCGTTTCGAAGCCTTTCTACCTCATCAACAATGGCATTGTACTTTTCACGTTTGGTTTTGTACACCAAATCGTCCATGTCTTTTCTTGCGATTGGTCTGTTTGTTGGAATTACAACAACATCTAATTCATATATTTTGTAAAACTCACCAGCTTCAGTCTCAGCTGTACCAGTCATACCCGAAAGTTTTTGGTACATACGGAAGTAATTCTGTAAAGTAACTGTAGCGTAAGTTTGGGTAGCGGCTTCAATTTTCACATTTTCTTTGGCTTCAATTGCTTGGTGCAAACCATCAGAATATCTTCGGCCATCCATAATACGACCTGTTTGCTCATCTACAATTTTTACCTTGTTGTCCATCACTACATATTCCACATCTTTCTCGAACATGGCGTATGCTTTTAACAATTGGTTGATGGTGTGAATTCTCTCTGCTTTTACAGTGTAATTTCTGATTAGCTCTTCTTTTTGAGCCAATTTATCTTTTTCATCTGCAGTAGATGATTCTATATTATTGGTTTCTACAGCAACATCTGGCAAAATGAAAAACTCATTGTCATCAGATTTTCCTGTAATTAAGTCAATTCCTTTTTCTGTAAGGTCAACACTATTTTGTTTTTCTTCAATTACAAAAAACAACTCTTGGTCAACCTTGGGCATTTCTTTGGCATTGTCTTGCAGGTAATAATTTTCAGTTTTCATTAACTGCTGTTTCATGCCAGGCTCACTCAAAAACTTGATAATAGCCTTACTTTTAGGCAAACCTCTTTGGGCTCTTAACAATGCCAAGCCACCATCTGTATGTTTTTTATTGAGTTCTTTTTTATCTGGCGTATCCTCTTCGGTTGCGCTTAAAAGTCTTTTGGCATCTGCCAAGCAATTATTTACAAACTTTCGTTGCTCAGCAACAAGTAGCTCAACCTTGCCTTTTAACTCGCTAAACATTTGTTGGTCGCCTTTTGGTGTAGGACCAGAAATAATTAACGGAGTTCTAGCGTCATCAATTAATACAGAATCTACCTCATCTACAATTGCGTAATTATGTTTTGGTTGAACCAAATCATCTGTGTTACCAGACATGTTATCACGCAAGTAATCGAAACCAAATTCATTGTTTGTGCCATAGGTAATATCTGCAAGATAGGCTGCTCTTCTTTCAGGTGAATGGGGTTGATATTTATCAATGCAGTCTACTTTTAACCCATGAAATTGAAATATTGGGCCTATCCATTCGCTATCCCTTTTTGCAAGATAATCGTTCACAGTAACCACATGAACTCCTCTTCCACTTAAAGCATTCAGGTAAACGGGTAATGTTGCAACCAAAGTTTTACCTTCACCTGTTGCCATCTCTGCAATTTTACCTTGATGCAAAACTGCTCCACCAATCAATTGAACATCATAGTGAACCATATCCCATTCGATATCGGCTCCAGCGGCTGTCCATTTGTTGCTCCAAGTAGCTATTTCGCCATCAATGGTAACAGCATCAGTTACTTTGGCGAATTCAATATCTTTTTCGGTAGTTTTTACAACAAGTTTTTTGTTTTCAGAAAGTCTTCTAGAAGTTTCTTTTACAACAGCAAAAGCCTCAGGAAGTATTTCTTTCAAAACCTCTTCAGATTTCTTGTACAAATCTTCATCAAGTTTATCAATTTCATCGTAAATATCTTCTTTGGCAAGAGGATCTAAACTATCGTTATTGGCCTTTTCTTTTAATTCGTTTATTTGGTTTTGAATTTCAGAAGTTCCTTCGGCAATTCTAGTTTTAAACTCTTGTGTTTTTGCCCTTAATTCATCATCTGTTAAAGTTTGAAGGGTACCATATGCTTCTAGAATTTCATTTACCAAAGGAGTCAACTCCTCTACATCTTTTTCAGACTTATTTCCGAATACTTTCTTAAGTATATTGTTTACAAAATCAATCATGCTTTCTTTTGCTTTTTAGAACCGGCAAAAATAAGGATTAAAAGCGCGCATTTTAATGGTAAAACCAACTCGAAAATCAGTAAAAAAAATTGCAGGCTTATCGTTATTGATGGTATTGGTTTTTAGTGTTTTTAATTTGAATATGTTACTGTACGGGCTAACTCAATTAAAAGGCCAAGTACAATTATTGCTAAAACGGCAGAGCGTTTCGGAAATTATGGCGCAAAGTGATACATCAAATGAAATAAAAAACAAATTACTTTTTGTTGATTCGGTAAAACAATTCGCATTCAAGGAGCTAGGTTTTTCAGAAAATAACAACTACACAAATTATGTTGAACTTAACGGGAAACCAGTTTTGTGGACCATCAGCGCAAGCGAGAAATACTCTTTAATACCTTTTTATTGGAAGTACCCCATTTTGGGTGAGATGGCCTATAAAGGATATTTTGATAGCTTAAAGCTAGCCGAAGAATCTAAAAGTTTGATGGAATTGAATTATGAAGTTTGCGAAGGTGAAGTGCAAGCGTGGAGTACCCTAGGTTTTTTGCCTGACCCAATTTTAAGCTCGATGTTAGAATTGCCTAAAGAAAAGTTAGCCAGGTTAATTATTCATGAATTAACACACATTGAAATTTTTATTGCGAGTGATGCCAATTTAAATGAAAATGTTGCAAGTTTTATTGGAGATAAAGGAGCTTTATTATTTCTAAAAAAACAATATGGTAAAAATTCAAATGAGGCTACTTTTCTAAAAAACTATTTATCAGATCTTGATTTATTGACAAGTTTCACCATTGATTTTAAAAGTAACTTAGCAATATTTTATGAGACTTTGGAAGGAAAAACTGATGAAGAAAAAGAAAATCTTAAAGAAGGCTTTTTATCTCAATATCTTGTTGAGCTCAGAAAACTAAATTTTAAAAATCAGGATAATTTTAAGGGTTTGTTAGAATCTGAAAATAACCCAAAAAATTGCTTTTTCAATGATTTCTCGATGTATAGAGATTTTCAACAAGAATTTTCAGAGAAATTGTCAAATGATTTTAAAGGAGATTTAAAACTATTCGTGAAGGACTATCAAACCCATTTCGGAAATTCAATAAACCCTTTTAGGTAATTATTTACCTTCTAACTCCTTATTGTGATTTTCCTCTTCTAGTTCTGCTTCTTTCTCAGCCTTTTCTTTCAATTTTTTAGCCCGTTTGTTTCCATCATCAGCTGCGTCTTCAATAGCTTTTAATCTTTGGTTTAGCAAAAAGGCTTCGGCTTCGTCAATCGGGATTTTTTTATCGTAATTAAAAGCTGCGATAAATGCATCCTCTACCCCAATTTGTTGCATTTTATTTCGGTAGGCTGCGGCTCCATCATAACTGTTAAAAGACCCGATGGTTAAAACTGTGAACTCTCCTACTTGAGTTTCTTTAATTTCATCAACAATTAAATACTGTCTAACTACATGTTCAGGAATTTTTTCTTTAAAAGCTCCAATTTGAACCCTAAAATCAACCTTTCCAGTAATTCTACGGTTTATAGATTCGTTGTCTACACTTACTACTTCTTCAGAGTATTTGTCGCCATTAATATCTACAATAAAAGCGTCTTCATAACCAGCCTCTTTTACATAATCTAAGAGTCTTTGGGCTTGTTGCTTGTATGGAAACCTGCCTATTACGTAACGAAAAACGCCATTTTTATCAATGTAAACTTCAACGTTTTTCACATTTTGAAAATCACGGGTAAATTTTGGCTCTAAGTAAGCAGCAACTTGTACTCCGTATAAAATATGTGGCGTTGAATACTTTATGGTTTTTGTAATTACCCCTCTTTGTTCTCTGTTAACAGGCTGAACCTTATAACCTTCGCCCTCATTTGTGGCTTCAACAAGAGTTAACCTATCTTTAAAAGCCTCGGCCGGTTTAGATGTTCCAGTTCTAGTAGTTTCTGCATTATTTATTGGTGCTGACTCAGAATTTTGATTTGCATCATCAATATTTGCTGTTTTACTACCTTGTATCGACTCCGAAGTATTTGTAGTTTCATTATTTTCTTTAACTACTCTTACAGATTGTGCTTTTTCTTCTGATGTTTCTTCTGCAATTTCATCTTGTCTTTTTGGGGTAACAACACTTTCGCCCTCAGGCAACAAATGTTTGGTAAGTTGTTCTGCTTCTGCAATAGCAACATCTGTTGTTGTATCGGTAATTTCTTCTTGCTCTTTCAGTTTATGGGTTCCACATTCTCTCAACCATTTTTGGCCTTCTACCAAATACCATTCGTCGTAATAAGAATAAATCTGATAAAATTTGTTCAGTGTTTCTTTGGCCTCATCGCATTTTCCACCCAAGCTGTAAGCTATAATTAAATAGTAGTATACATATTCAGAAACCTTTTTTTCAGTTAATGATGTTGGGTCATACAAATCGCTATAGCTTCTGCTTGCCACAGATAAAAGCCTAATGGCTCTATCAATTTGAACCTCTTGCTTCACATAACAATAGCCAAGTAAATAAGCTATGTTAAAATTGGTAGGATTTTGTTTGAATAGATTTTCTAAAATTGGAATTGCTTCATCTTCTTTATGATTGGCTAAATGAAGCTTTATTTGTTTGAAGTCTGCCAAAAATTTTTGGTCTTGGGCGTTGGTTTTTGTTAGGCTCACCAAGACAAAAAGAAGCAGAAAAATGAGTTTTTTCACAGGGTAATTTTTACTTTTTAAAATTAGGCAAGCAGTTGATTAAACATTTTTACCTTCGGTTTACTTTTAAACAAACTGATTTTAACAGTTTATGACTGCTTACGCAACCATGTTTTTATCGGCCTTCTTGGCTGCAACTATAATACCATTCAGCTCTGATGCAGTATTTGTAGGCATGTTGGCTTTGGGCTACAATACCTGGTTTATGCTAATTGCTGCTTCGTTAGGCAACACTTTAGGTGGTTACACTTCTTTTTTTTTAGGAAAGCTCGGCAAATGGGATTGGCTTGAAAAATACGCCAAGGTAAAAAGGGAAAAAGTCGAAAGTTGGAGCGCCCAAATTTCAAAATATGGAAGTGCTTTGGCGCTTCTCACTTGGTTGCCTTTTATTGGTGATGTAATTGCTGTTGCTCTTGGCTTTTTTAGACTAAAATTTTGGCAAGTTGCCATTTTTATGTTGATTGGAAAAACGCTTCGTTACTTAACCATTGCGGTTATTTGGCCTTGGGTGGAGGCTTTGGTGGGATGATGGTGGAGGATGGAAAATAGAGAAAAGACAAAAGATGAAGGACGAATGATGAAGGACTAATGATGAAGAACAAAAGACGAAAGATTATAGAGGTTAAAGAAAATTACTTTTAAAAAAATCTAAGTCTTACATTGAGTTTTGTCTTGAAGCATGAAAAACAAACAGCCGAAATGTGTTTTGGTTATGGGATGTCACATCGAGTATCAGCCTTAGGCTGATGTATCGAGATGTATTGTGAAAATAGTCTTTTGAATAGTTCTCGATACTTCTTCCGCTGCGCCTCAGAAACTCCTTTAGACTTGCAAATGAATAATTATTAGTTTTAGAAAAGGAAAAGGTACACTAACAGTCACTCCTGGCAGAACCCATAGTTCGATTTAGACCTTTTCCTTTATTGTAATAAACTCAAATTAGAAATTCGGGGCTATGACCCCATTATTAAGGAGTTGAGTCTAAAGCTAAAAATTCAAATTTATGAAAAAAGAAAAAGTATTTATTGGAATTGATGTGAGTAAATTAACCTTGGATATTTGTATAGTTAAAAACACAACAACAAGTCTTGTTATTAAAAACAACAAAACGGATATTAAGAAATTTCTCAACGAAGAAACAAAAGGCTCAAGCGAGGTTTATTTGTGTATTGAAAACACAGGTAAATATGGCTGGTTGATAACCGAGTTAGCGCCTGATTATTTAACTAATTTTTATATAATTAACCCCCTGCACCTTAAGAGATCTATGGGGTTGATTAGAGGTAAAAATGACAAAATTGATGCTGTGAGAATTGCTCAGTTTATCAAAAGAAATTATCAGGAAGAAGTATGTTATGTTCGTGAAAGGAGTTTAATAACCGCTCTAAAAGTCTTATTATCAGAGAGAGGTTATAAAGTAAAGAGTAAAACTCAGCTAAAGGTCAAAAACAAGGATATAGAAGTAATATCAGATAAAAAATTAGCTAAAAAGCTGATTAAATCAAACTTAAAATTAATAGTTACTTTAGAACAGCAAATCAAAGAAATAGAATTAGAGATTAAAAGGTTAATTGAAAGCGACAAGCAATTAAAGCAGCACAGTTATTTACTCAAAAGTATTCCTGGTGTTGGAGATATTTTATCGACAAGCTTAATTATTAAAACAAATGAGTTTAAATCAATTACAGATCCACGAAAACTTGCATGCTATTGCGGGGTTGTTCCATTTGAAAATAGATCAGGTACATCCATTTTCGGGAAAAAGAGGCTCTCATTATTAGCAGATAAAAAAATAAAGAAGGTACTTCATTTAGGGGCAATGAGAGCAATACAAATGGAAAATGACTTTAGAGTTTATTATATCAGGAAGGTGAAGGAAGGAAAGAATAAAATGAGTGTTTTAAATGCAATCAGAAACAAAATAATACATACAGCATATGCTTTAATCAAAAACCAAGAATTGTTTCAAAATCGTTTGGTTTTGTCATAGAAATCGAACTGACTCGGTAGTTATATTAAATGAAAACTAAATCTTATATTGAATTTTGTCTTGAAGCATGAAAAACAAATGGTCGAAATGTGTTTTGTCTAAAAGGTATTGAAGTACTAATGAAGTTGTTTATAGATTCTCAAAAAAACCAACTTTAGGAGCTTTAAAAAGCTTTACTCCCTCACCAAATAAACACCACCCAATATCAAACCCAAAAACAAGGCTTGTATTAATGTTATGGACTCGCCATCTAAAACACCCCACAAAATGGCTACAACTGGAATTAAATAGGTTACCGAAGAGGCAAATAAGGCTGTAGTTTGCTTTATTAATGCATTAAACAACAATACTGCCATAGCAGTGCCAACTATGCCTAAAAGAGCCACATACAAAACCCCAACAGAAAGAAAATTTTGAAATCCATTTAAGGCAATCCCATCATACAATAAAAATGCAATGGCAAAAGGACCAACCAAAGTAAATGCGACTACGGTTATGGTTAAAGGAGATAAATCGCCTAAGTAATATTTTATGGTATTTACACTACTAGCATAACAAATTGTAGCTACAATCGGCATTAAGCTGTAAATCAAATTTCCATCAAACTTTAATCCGTTTGAAGTTGTGTAAACCAATCCCAAAGCGCCCAACAAACCTAAAACTACCCCAATAATATTCAAACTTTTTGCTTTTGCTTTAAAAAGTAAAACCCCCATTACCAAGGTAAAAAACGGAACCAAAGAGTTTAGCATTCCTGTAAGCGAGCTACTTAATTTGGTTTGGGCATAAGCAAAGAGAAAAGCAGGAATAAAATTGCCAAAAAAGCCAACCCAAAATATGGGAAATATATTTTTAGGCTTAATTTTTTTCAATTGATGGAACCCCATAGGAGCCAACACCAAAAACGCAAAGAATATTCTAAAAGCAGCAACCTCAATGCTCGTTAAAGTGAGCAACCCCTTTTTCATTAAAATGAAAGAACTACCCCAAGTGGCTGCCAAAATTAAGAGCACAAACCACTGAGAGGCTTTATTTTTTAGGTCAATTTTCACGGCGCAAAAGAAGGTTTAAATATTCAATACAGCCCTAAACACCAAAAATTACCTTTTGTGTAAACAAGACCTAAAAACTTTTGAGTTTGGCTACTTTTGACTCATGCAAGAAGTTTTGCTTTTAGAACATATTTCGAGACATTTTAAGGTAGGTACACAAGTGGTAAAAGCTTTACGCGACATTACCTTAACAGTTAATAATGGTGAATATGTTGCCTTGATGGGAACCTCAGGTTCAGGAAAATCTACCTTGATGAATATTTTGGGATGTTTAGATACTCCTACTGGTGGAAAATATGTATTGAATAACCACGATGTTTCTAAGTTAAAAGACGACCAATTGGCCGAAATTAGAAACAAAGAAATTGGCTTTATTTTTCAAACTTTTAATTTGTTACCGCGATACTCGGCCTTAGAAAATGTTGCATTACCCTTAATATATTCTGGTTGGAGCAAAAAAGACCGCACCGAAAAAGCCACCGAGGTTTTAGAAAGTGTTGGTTTGGCTGATAGAATGAACCATAAGCCCAACGAATTATCGGGCGGACAAAGACAACGTGTTGCTGTAGCTAGAGCCTTGGTAAATTCGCCTTCTTTGATTTTGGCAGATGAGCCAACTGGTAATTTAGATACCAAAACATCTTATGAAATAATGGAATTGTTCGAAATTATTCATCAAAAAGGCAATACCATTGTTATAGTAACACATGAAGAAGATATTGCCCAACGCACCAAGAGAATTGTGCGTATGCGTGATGGTTTAATTCATGAAGATGTTACAAAAACTGTTTAATTTATGAAGATTTATACCAAAGGTGGCGATACTGGCAAAACCTCTTTGCTTGGTGGAACTAGAGTACAAAAAAACGATTTGCGGATTGAATCATACGGAACTGTTGATGAACTAAACAGCAACATTGGTTTATTGAGAGATTCTATTGATTTTGAAGATTACAAAAAGCAACTAATCGATATTCAAAACATATTATTTACCATAGGCTCAAACTTGGCATTAGAAAAAGAACCCAAAGGTTTTACCATTCCAAAAATTGGGGAAGAAGAAATAAACCAATTAGAAATTTGGATGGATGCTATGGATGAAACTTTGCCTCCATTACAAAACTTTGTATTGCCAGGTGGCGCATTGGCAGTTTCTCAAAGTCATGTTTGCCGGGTAGTTTGCCGAAGAGCTGAAAGAAGGTGTGTTGAATTGAATTCTGTTACCGAAATAGACCCATTGTTGATAAAATATTTGAATCGTTTAAGCGACTACTTTTTTGTGTTATCAAGGGTTTTAAGTAAAAAGCTAAGTGCAGAAGAAATTCCTTGGAAACCAAATAACTAAAATTTATTTTGATAAGTTAATCAAAAAATTACTTTTGCAAAAATTTAATTATTTAAACTAAATCTTATGTATTGGACACTTGAACTAGCTTCTTACTTAGAAGATGCCCCTTGGCCGGCATACAAAGATGAGTTGATTGATTATGCAATTAGAACAGGTGCTCCTTTGGAGGTTGTTGAAAACTTGCAAGAGTTAGAGGATGAAGGAGATGTTTACGAGAACATTGAAGATATTTGGCCCGACTATCCCACGAAGGAAGATTTTTTCTTTAATGAAGACGAGTATTAATAAATAAACTTATTCAATTTAAACCCCTTTTAGCAAAACTAAAAGGGGTTTTTTTATAGGTGAAAAACAAAAGCCCTTATTGTTTGCACAATAAGGGCTTCGTTTTACAAGGTTATCGGGGTTAACCTAATAATTCTTTTACTAAATCTGCCATCATTTTTCCATCTACTTTACCTGCCAAATCTTTAGAAAGCATTCCCATTACTTTTCCCATGTCTTTTATGCCAGAGGCACCAACTTGGGTTATGGTAGCTTGAACTCTTTCTCTCAATTCGGCTTCGCTCATTTGCTTAGGCAAATAAGCTTCAATAATATTGGCTTGAAGTTTTTCAGGTTCAGCTAAATCAGCTCTACCCTGCTCTGTAAAAATTGCTTCTGAATCTCTGCGTTGTTTAACCAACTTTTGAATAATTTTTAAAGCAGTTGCATCATCAACTTCTCCATTGCCACCTTTTTCTGTAGCAGCCAAAAGCAAGGCAGATTTCACCCCACGCAAAGCATCAAGTTTATCTCTGTCTTTGGCCCTCATGGCATCTTTAATATCGTTATTTATTTGTTCAAAAATGGTCATGTTTAATCTACGTTATCGTGTAAAAATGAATTGTTTTGCTTCAACTCTGTTTTCTTGTTGCCATTTTCATCTTCGGTTTCTGTTAAGGTAAAACGAGAAACTTGAGACTCTGATGAATGCGGCAAATCAGAAAGTTTAATTTGCCTTCTCACATAAGCTGGTTCGTTTTCCATTTCAACAATACCATTTGGTGTTTTTAACCTGCTGCTTAAGCTTTTTAATCGCATCATGCGGTCTTCTGCTCTTTTTTGTCTTTCTGCCATAGAAAGGCTTGCAATTGAATTATCAGATTCTTCTTCTTCCTCTATTTCTACATTCGATTTTGAGGTATCGTTGGTAAAAGTATTTGTAAAGGATGGAGCAGGAATAGAAACTTCTTCATCAGTATCTTCCTCAAAATCATCGAATTTGTGAATTATTTGAGGCTTGATAGAGTCTGTACTTTTAGGTTTTAAAAAAGATTCATCCTTTTTTTCTTCAGGTTTAGATTCCTCTTTTTTATTTTCTGGTTTTTCAATTAACCTTGGTGTTAAATCAAACTCAATTGAACTTTGTTTGGTAGGTGTTTCTTTCTTAATAGGTTGATGCTCCTCTTTAAAGGTTGGCTCTTCCTGCTTTTTAACTTCTGGCGTATTGTAAGAAAAAGGCTTTTGAACCGGATTGGTTAAAGTTGTTTTTACTTCATCATCTATGGTATAAACCTTAGGTCTTGGAGTATTTCTATCTCTTTCTTGTATTTCATGAATTTTTTCTTTCGAGTTAAATCCAGTGGCTATTAAGGTAACAGAGATTTCATCGCCCAAAGATTCGTCTTGTCCGTAACCCCAAATAATATCTGCACTTTCTCCTGCTTCATCTTGAATGAAATCTGTAATATCAGAAATCTCATCCATTTTCAATTCTGTTGTGCCAAATGAAATATTTAGCAAAATATATTTGGCTCCATAAATTTGATTGTCGTTTAACAACGGAGATGATAATGCTTGCTCAACAGCTTTAACTGCTCTATTATCTCCAGATGCTGCAGATGAGCCCATAATGGCAACTCCACCTTCTGTCATTACAGTTCTTACATCTTCAAAATCTACGTTGATGTAACCTGTTCTGGTGATAATTTCGGCAATGCCTTTAGAGGCGGTTGTTAAAACATTATCTGCATGATCAAAAGCATCGCCAACCGATAAGTTGCCATACATTTCTCTCAACTTATCGTTATTGATAATCAACAATGTATCAACATGCTGCTTGATAGATTTTATACCTTCATCGGCTTGTTGTTTTCTTCTTCTGCCTTCAAAAAAGAAAGGAAGTGTAACAATGCCAACAGTTAAAATACCCATTTCTTTGGCTGCCTCAGCAATAATTGGTGCCGCACCAGTTCCAGTTCCACCACCCATTCCTGCAGTAATAAAAACCATTTTGGTATTGGTTTTTAAAATGTCTTTGATTTGGTCGATGTTTTCTATAGCAGCATTCTTACCCACTTCAGGAATTGAGCCTGCTCCTCGGCCTTCGGTAAGGGTTGAACCCAACTGAATTTTGTGAGGTACTGGGCTTATGTCTAAAGCTTGCTGATCAGTATTGCAAATTAGGAAGTCTACTCCATCTATTCCTTGCAAATACATATGGTTTACGGCGTTACTTCCGCCCCCTCCTACACCAATTACTTTGATGATTGAGGATTGGTCTTTTGGTAAATCGAATTTCATGTCTTTGGGCATTTATTTCGGTATTAAATTAATCTATTTCTTCGTCGTTTAACCAGTTAGAGGTTCTGTTTATGAGACTATCTAAAAAGTTTTTTCTCTTTTTTATTACAGGGCTTTCTTCTGCTGCAGCCGCTTCAACTTGCTCTTGCTCTTTTTCTTCTTCTAAGCGCTTCTCTTCCATTTCAATTTCATAAGGCGTTGGCTCATGTCTTTTTATTCTGTTAAGATGCTCGTAGCCTTTTAAAATAAGTCCAACACCTGTAGCAAACATTGGTGATGTAACCTCTTCTGTTCCCGAAGCCAAATGTTCGGTTGGGAAACCAATTCTGGTTGACATACCTGTAACGTACTCAAACAACTGAGTAATGTGTTTTAATTGAGATCCGCCACCTGTAACAACAATACCTGCAATTAATCTTTTTTCGTAACCAGAAGATTTTATTTCATAATAAACTTGTTCGATAATTTCTTCCATTCTGGCTTCGATAATACTTGCCAAATTGCGTAACGAAATTTCTTTGGGTTCTCTACCTCTTAACCCTGGAATAGCAACTATTTCATTTTCTTGATTTTCGGAAGCTAATGCAGAACCAAATTTTACTTTTAGTAACTCAGCTTGTTTTTTAATGATTGAACAACCACCCTTAATATCTTCTGAGATAATATTTCCACCAAATGGAATTACTGCTGTATGCCTAATGATATTGTCTTGAAAAATTGCAACATCTGTAGTTCCACCACCAATATCAACCAAAACAACTCCCGCTTCTTTTTCCTCTTCACTTAAAACTGCATCTGATGATGCTAAAGGCTCTAAGGTAATATCAGCAACTTCTAAACCTGCTCTTTCAACACATTTGGTAATGTTTTTTGCTGCTGCAACTTGCGCGGTAATAATGTGAAAATTAGCTTCCAACCTTACGCCTGACATACCGATAGGGTTGGTAATACCTTGTTCGTTATCTACTGTATAATCTTGAGGTATAACGTCAATTATTTCTTCACCTGGCATCATTACCAATTTGTACATATCCTCAATTAAAGCCTCAATGTCATCTTGGGTAATTTCATCTTCGTAACTATCTCTAGTTTTAATTCCACGATGTTGTAAACTTCTAATATGCTGACCAGCAATACCTACGTTTACTGTTTTTATTTTAAAGCCTGAACTTTCTTCAGCTTCTTCTATTGCTTTTTTGATGGCTTCTACTGTTGGGGTAATATGAGTTACAACTCCACGAGTAACTCCTGGAGATACCGATTTACCCAATCCTAATAACTCGAGCTTACCATGCTCGTTTTTACGGCCTACCAAAACAGCAATTTTGGTAGTTCCAATGTCTAGTCCAACTACAATGTCAGGTTGTTGCATAGATTTAAATTTTAGTACACACTATTTGATTCTTAAACTTTAAATTGATGGTTGAATACTCATTCCAACCGGTTTTTGGCAAAGCCTTTTTGTAAAATACCATCAGTTTTTCAAACTTGAATGGAATATTATCTGCTTCTCCAAAAATTATTTCATGATTACCAACTCTTGGAATCACCTCAAACTCATTTTCTTGATTTACATACAACTGAGAAACTTGGGCATTCCAAAACTCATCGTTTGTAATAAATGTTGCCATTTTGTATAAATCAAGATATTGGTCAATCATTTTCATCGAATCTAATTGCGATGATGACAAATTGTGGCTTTTTGATTTTTGTTTCAAGTGCTGGCTAATAAACTTATCAATATTCCATTCTTGATTCTTTGAAAGCTTATAAAGTGTATAGTAGTCAACGGATACAGCGCCATTTACCACCAAAACACGAGCAGAATAACTAGTAGAAAGTGGCATGATTTTGCCAAATTGGTCGAGATAGAAACTTTCTCCTTTCTGGTTAAAAACGCGCAACAAGGGTTTGCGTTGAGAAATTTCTACTTTCAAAACACCATTTATGGTTGTGTAAACATTTGCTTTTTGAACAAAAGGGTTATCGCTCAAAAAATCTTCAATTTTTCTAACATCAACTTGGCTTGCATAATCAGAATCTGACAATGCGAAGCCCAAATTCTTTAAGGTGCTTTTTACATCGTCTTCTAAAATGAAATAATTGTTATTAGACCTATCAATGGAAATTTTTAAACCATTGTAAGGTTGAACCTTTTGCCTGCTCTTGCTAAAACCAAACAACACCACCAGCAGCAAAAACGCCGAAAACCAGCCAGTAATATTTAATATTTTTTTAATTGCAGGTTTCAATTAGTTTGTTTTTTATTGGTTCTATAGTTTTATCAATATCGCCAGCTCCAATGGTTAACACCACTCTACAAGGAGATACTACGGCATATAATGGCAAAGATGAAGGTTGTAGCAAATACTTTTTTGGCCCATTTACTTTATTCAGTAACCATTCACTGTTAATACCTTCAATTGGTTTTTCTCGAGCAGGGTAAATAGGCACCAAAACCAACTCGTTTAATAAGCTTAACGATGCAGCAAAACCTTCTGCAAAATCGCGGGTTCTAGTAAATAAATGAGGTTGAAAAAAGCCTACTATTTCATCATTTGGATACAACTCTTTTACAGAAGTTACCAAAGCATTTATTTCTGTTGGATGATGGGCGTAATCATCTATATATACCTTTTTGGCACTTTCAAAATGCTTTTCGAATCTTCTTTTTACACCTTTAAAATTGGCCAATCCATTTTTTAAGGTTTCTGAATTTCCTCCTGTTTGCAAAAAAATAGCCGACGCTAAAACAGCATTTTCAACATTATGCCAGCCAGGAATACCCAATTTAAGGTTTTTAATATTTTTATTTGGCGTGCATAAATAGAAATGATAGGAACCATTTTCTATTTTGATATTCTCTGCAAAATAGTCTGCGGTAGAATCTTTTAAGGCATAAGTTATAGCTCCTGGAATATTTATGGTTGATTCAATTTCTTTTTTGACAAAAAGTTGTTTGGTCGCCAATTTTGCGAATTCTTTGTATCCTTCTACCAAATGACTCCCATCGCCATAAATATCTAAGTGGTCTGCATCAACAGAAGTTATAGCCGCATAAGTTGGATTTAACTTTAAAAAAGACCTATCGTATTCATCGGCTTCAACCACTTGAATTTCGGCGTTGTCAGAAACCAACAAATTGGTATTGTAATTTGCTGAAATTCCTCCTAAAAACGCATTAACTTCAATTTTAGAATTCTTATACAAATGACTTAACAAAGTGGTTACAGATGTTTTTCCATGTGTTCCTGCAATAGCAACTGAGGGCAAACCATTACTCAAAAGACCTAAAGCCTCTGCACGTTTTAATATGTTTAAATTGTTATTAAAGCAATATTCAAGCTCTAAATTTTCTTTTGGTATAGCTGGAGTGTAAATTATTAAATCTGGACTTCCAATTAGATTTACATTTTCTTCAAAATGAATTTCAATTCCTTCGCTTGAAAGCTTATCGGTTAAAACTGTTGCGGTTTTATCATAACCAACCACCTTGGCTCCTTTGGTTTTAAAATATCTCGCCAAAGCGCTCATGCCAATGCCACCAATGCCAATAAAATAAACATATTTTAGGTGGTTTAAATTCATTTTTTAATCAGTTTTAGTGCTTCGTTGGCTATTATTTCTGCAGAATCTTTTATGGCTAATCTCAAAATATTTTCTGCAAGTTTTTTCGATTGATTTTCATTAGATAAAATCTCTAGAGCCTTTTCTACTAAAGTTTGATTGGCTTCTTTATCGGTTATAATAACTGCAGCATTATGATTTACCAAAGCTTCAGCATTTTTACGCTGATGATCTTCGGCTGCATGCGGCAGCGGAACCAAAATAATGGGCTTGCCTACCAGGCATAATTCAGAAACAGCAATTGCTCCTGCACGAGATATTACCATATCTGCAGCTGCATAAGCCAAATCCATTCTATTGATAAATTGATGCGCTTTCACGCCTTTCTCTGTAAAGGGTTTAGCAGCAACATCCATCTCAGCAAAAGTTGTTTTGCCTGTTTGCCAAATTAGCTGAACATCAGCATCTATAATATTTTGTAATTTACCTTTAATTGCATTGTTTATGGATAATGAACCTAAAGAGCCCCCAACCACCAAAATGGTTTTCTTATTCGGATTTAATCCGAAAAACTCGAAAGCTTGTTCTCTTTTTCCTTCAATTTCAACAACCTCGTTTCTAACAGGATTTCCTGTTAAAACGATTTTATCTTTTGGGAAAAATTTTTCCATTCCTTCATAAGCAACACAAACTTTATTTACCGTTTTAGCCAAAAGTTTATTGGTAATGCCGGCATAAGAGTTTTGTTCTTGAATTAAGGTTGGGATTTTATTGCTACTTGCTTGCTTAAGCATTGGACCAGAAGCAAATCCACCTGTACCAATAACAACATCTGGCTTAAAATTTCTTAAAATACTTTTTGCCTTAAGTAAGCTACTGATAACCTTTAAAGGAAAACTTAAATTTTTTAGGGTGAGTTTTCTTTGTAAACCACTTATCCAAAGACCTTCAATTTTATAACCCGCTTCAGGAACTTTTTCCATTTCCATTTTCCCTTTGGCTCCTACAAAAAGAAACTCAGCATTTGGGTACTTTGCTTTTATTGCATTTGCAATAGCAATAGCAGGGTAAATGTGGCCGCCAGTTCCGCCGCCACTCAAAATAATTTTAGGCGACTGCGAGCTCATTTTCTTCTTGATTATTTAATTCATTATTTTCTTTTTCGGGAATTTCATGGGCTTGATTTTGATCAACCTCACGGCTTACGCTTAATATAACTCCGATTGCCACCGAAGTAAACCAAATTGAAGTTCCTCCCATACTCATAAATGGCAATGGTTGCCCCGTTACAGGTAATAAATTTACCGCCACAGCCATATTAATTAAGGCTTGAAAAACTAGGATAAAACTAATTCCTACTACTAATAGGGAACCAAAGGTTTTGGGAGATTTTAGTACAATTCTAATTGCCCTAAAAAACAACATCAGGTACAAAAACATCACTAAAAAACCTCCAATTAAGCCATACTCTTCAATAACAATTGCATAAATAAAATCTGAGTAAGGGTGTGGCAAAAAGTTTCTTTGGGTTGAGTTTCCAGGTCCTTTGCCTTGAATACCACCTGTTGCGATGGCAATTTTTGCTTGCTCAACCTGATAATTACCTTCTTGATCGCCTTTAGAGAAGTTTTCGATTCTGTTTACCCAAGTTTCGGCCCTTGGAAAAAGAGCAGGCGCAAACTTGGCAACACCAATAGAAATTACAATAAATACAATTCCAATTGAAGCTAAAGAAATCAACTGTGAAATTGGAATTCTACCAATAAACATCAACACCAAGCAAGCTGCAAATAAAACTGCTGCGGTAGAAAAGTTGGCCGGAAAAATTAATCCGCAAACAATTACTACAGGAATAAAAATGGGGAGAAATGCTTTTTTGAAATCCTTAATTTCATCTTGTTTAACAGAAAGCATTCTTGCCACATACATTACCAAGGCTAGTTTGGCAAAATCTGATGTTTGAAAAGATTGGTTGATAACCGGAATGGTAAGCCACCGAGAAGCATCATTAATATTAGTTCCCACAATTAGCGTTAAGGCCAAAAGTGGAATTGAAGCGAATAACAGTACTTGTGAAATCCGCGAAAAGTAATTGTATTTGATGTTATGGGTAATGTAAATAATTCCAAAACCTGAAAGGAGAAAAAATCCGTGTCGCACTAAGTACCTCAGGGTATTTCCATCACTATGCTTATAAGCCAATGTTACAATTGAGCTATAAACCAATAACAATGAAGCCACACCCAAGAAGAGTGTAATTAACCAAATTGCACGGTCGCCTTTAAGATATTTGGAAAAAATATCCATTAAAGTTTATTGACAATTGAATTAAACAATTCGCCTCTTTTGGCTATAGTTTCAAGTTTTAAATAACTTGGTGAAGCAGGAGAAAACAATACACAATCGCTTTCTTGGGCAAAGGATAAACTAGCTTGCACTGCTTCTTCTAAGGTTCCAAGTCTTAAAACATTTTTTACCAAATCTTTACAACCTTGTTCTAAAGTGGGGTTAGATTTATTTGAAACATAAATAATGGCCCTTACTTTTTCAGCCAAAACATCTTTTATCAAGTGTAAGTCTGTCATTAAGTTTTCATCAGAAGCAATCCAAATTAAGTTGGCATTACATTGCTCCATGGCTTCTAAACTCATTAAAACTGAAGATGATTTAGCATCGTTTACAAAGTCGATTCCCTTGTAATTTTTAATCCATTCAATACGAAAAGTAGTATCGCTGTAACTAGAAATAACAGTATTTCTAGCTTCGATTAATGGATTTGACTCTGGTAAATTTTGGGTTTTATTGGTTTTAGTTTGTTCCATGATAAAGTGTTTTATAATGATCTAACTGCTTCTTTGAACTGACGACCTCTGTCTTCGTAATTATCAAATAAATCGAATGACGCGCAAGCTGGAGAAAGCAATACCACTTCATCTTTTGATGCCAATTGGTAAGAGTATCCAACTGCTTCGGTCATATTATTTGCTTCTACTATTGTTTCAATATCACCTTTGAAAGCTTCAATAATTTTAGCGTTGTCTTTGCCTAAACAAACAATAGCTTTAACTTTTTCTTTAACGATTTCGGCCAAAATTGAGTAGTCGTTTCCTTTATCTACTCCACCTACAATCCAAACTATTTTTTTATCGATAGTTTCTAAAGCATACCAAGTTGAATTGATATTTGTTGCCTTTGAATCGTTAATGTAATCAACACCATAAACAGTAACTACTGTTTCCAATCGGTGCTCAATACTTTCGAAATCAGATAACGAATCTCTGATAACATCTTTGCGAATTTCTAAAATTCGTGCTGCAACACCTGCGGCCATAGAGTTGTAGATGTTGTGCTTGCCTTGTAGGGCTAAGTTTTGTATAGACATAGTGCAATTTATTTGGTTAACTTTTATATTTAATTGATTATTAGATATTTCGGCTCCTTGTTGAACTTGAGTTTTAAGGGAAAATGGAAACAACTTTTGGGTTAATTCTAATCCCTCCATTTGCTTTTGAATTACCTCGTCATCTGCACAATAGATAAAAGCATCATTGGCTTTTTGATTTTGGATAATTCTGAATTTAGAATCGATATAATTCTGAAAAACATATTGGTAGCGGTCTAAATGATCTTCGGTTATGTTTAGCAAAACAGCTATATCTAACTTGGTCTTAACCATGCCATCCAACTGAAAACTACTTAGCTCAAGCACGAAAAAATCTGGATCGTTCCCTTTGGCTATTTCTGCTGCCATGCTATTTCCGATATTGCCTGCTAAAACAGAATTTAATCCTGCATTTTTTAAAATATGCTGGGTTAAAGTAGCTGTAGTAGTTTTTCCGTTTGAACCGGTTATTCCAATAAGCTTTGCTTTAGAATATTTGGCAGCAAACTCAATTTCAGAAACTACTTTAATTCCCTTTTCACGAGCCTCAACAACAAGAGGTATATCTTCTGGAATTCCAGGAGATTTTACAATTAAATCGGCCTGCAGAATTTTTTCAGAAGTATGTTTTCCTTCTTCAAACTCAATTTCAAGATTTGTAAGAACGTTTTTATATTTTTCTTTGATGGAGCCTTTATCTGATAAAAAAACTTCCCATCCTTTTACTTTTCCTAAATGTCCGGCACCAACTCCACTTTCGCCTGCGCCAAGCACTATTAACTTTTGCATTTACCTCAGCTTTAGTGTTATAATGGTTAGTAATGCCAATGCAACGCCTACAATCCAAAATCTGGAAACTATTTTAGATTCATGAATGCCTAATTTTTGGTAATGGTGATGAAGCGGCGCCATTAAAAACACACGCTTGCCTTCACCAAGTTTCTTTTTGGTGTATTTGAAATACCCAACTTGTATCAAAACCGATAAATTTTCTACTAAGAAGATTCCGCATAAAATGGGAATGAGCAACTCTTTGCGGATAGCGATGGCAAAAACGGCAATAATTCCACCTAGGGCCAAACTTCCTGTATCGCCCATAAAAACCTGAGCAGGATAAGAGTTGTACCATAAAAAACCTACACAAGCTCCTACAAAAGCAGCCATATACACCACAAGCTCTCCAGAACTAGGTATGTACATGATGTTTAGGTAATCGGCAAAAACATAGTTACCCGATAAATAAGCTAAAACCCCTAAGGTTAAACCAATTATCCCGGAGGTTCCTGTAGCTAAACCATCCAAGCCATCAGTCATGTTTGCACCATTGGAGACCGCTGTAATTATGAGAATTACAATTGGAATAAAAATTAACCAAGCGTATTTTAAAAGGTCATCATTGATCCAAGAAATTAGCCAACCGTAATCGAATTCATTGTTTTTGATGAATGGAATTGTTGTAAGGTTTCTTTTGGTTTCAATCCAAGAATAATCTGCACCACTTTGATTTTCTGCACCATTGTAGGTAACTTCAGTTAAAACATTTTCTTGGTCTTCGTGATAAACTTTTTGCTTTACCGTTAAATCATCGCTGAAGTAAATAATACTTCCTGCAATTATTCCAATTCCTACTTGGCCAATTATTTTGAATTTCCCAGCTAAACCCTGTTTGTTCTTTTTAAAAACTTTGATGTAGTCATCTAAAAACCCAATAGCACCCAACCAAACTGTAGAAATTAGCATGAGTTGGATGTATGTATTGTGAAGCTTTGCGAAAAGTAATGTTGGAATAATAATAGCTCCCAAAATAATTAGCCCACCCATTGTAGGTGTTCCTGCTTTTTGGGTTTGACCTTCTAAACCTAAATCTCTAACAGTTTCGCCAACTTGTTTTTTATGCAAAAAATTGATGATTCTTTTACCAAAAACTGCAGAAATTATTAGTGATAAAATCACAGACATGGCCGCCCTAAATGAAATGTAACCAAACACTCCAGCTCCGGGAAAATCAAGTTCGTTTAAATAATCAAATAGGTAGTATAACATGGTTTTAGATTTGGAATAGGTTTTTAATTTCTGCCATATCATCAAATGGGTGCTTCACTCCATTTATCTCTTGGTATTTTTCATGGCCTTTTCCAGCAATAAGTATGATATCTCCAGGCTCTGCTAGATGGTATGCTGTTTTAATTGCCTCTTTTCTATCTGTAATTGAAATAACTTTTCTTAAGTCATCCTTCTCTACACCCGGCTCCATATCTTTTATTATTGCAGCTGGGTCTTCATTTCTTGGGTTATCTGAAGTAAAAATGGCTTTATCGGAAAGCTTTGCTGCGATTTTAGCCATTAGCGGACGCTTTGCTGTATCTCTATTTCCACCGCAACCCACTACAGAAATTAGTTTTTCTCCAGTTTGCCTGATGTTATTAATCGTATCAATTACATTTTTAAGAGCATCTGGCGTGTGGGCATAATCTACAATAGCAATTATTCCATTATCAGATTTTATGTAATTGAATCTACCTTCAACAGATTTTAACTTGGTGATATCTGTTAAAATCTCCATTTTATCTTGCGCTAAAATTGTGGCAACACCATAAACAGCAAGCAAATTGTAAGCATTAAAACTTCCTATAAGCTGGGTAATTAAATCATGTCCATCAATATTTAATTGTAGTCCCCCAAAATGATTTTCGATAATTCTGGCTTTAAAATCAGCCATACTTCGAAGACCAAAAGTCTTTACCTCAGCTGCAGTATTCTGAACCATTACTTCAGCATGAAAATCATCTGCATTAACCAACGCAATGGCTGAAGACCCTAAACCATCAAAAAATAGTTTTTTGGCTTTTATGTAATTGTCAAATGTTTTATGATAGTCTAAATGATCATGAGTGATATTGGTAAATACGGCAACATCAAAGTTTAGTCCTGCGATTCTTCTTTGATCTACAGCATGAGAACTAACTTCCATAAAAACGTATTCGCATCCATTTTCAACCATTTCGTGCATTAACTTATTTAGCTGAATAGGATCTGGAGTTGTATGTGTACTCAGAATATCTTTATTATGGTTTTTATTTCCTATGGTTGAAATTAAACCAACTCTAAAGCCTAAATATTTAAATAGTTGGTATAATAAAGTAGTTACTGTGGTTTTGCCATTTGTTCCGGTAACCCCAATAAGTTTTATTTCTTCAGATGGGTGCTCATAAAAATTTGAAGCAATGTGACCCAATGCTTCTTTTGAGTTTTTTACTTTTACATAAGTAACTTTAGAATCTAGCTCCTCAGGTAAAACCTCGCATACAATTGCTGTAGCCCCTTGCTCAACTGCCTGATTTATATATTCATGACCATTTACAACAGAACCATCAATGGCAACAAAAACTGAAAACTCATTAACCTGTCTTGAGTCAAAGCAGATGTTGTCAATTGCAACATTTGTTGAACCAACAATTTGACCTATACCTGCTTTGTAAATAATATCTTTTAACAACTTGGTCATGCTAATTCTAAAATTATTTCTGCCCCTTTTTCAATTTTTCTTCCATTAGGAATCGACTGTGACTTCACGGTTCCCTTGCCTAAAACTTTTACATTAAGTCCTGCATTTTCGAGAACATAAACCGCATCTTTCAAATCCATTCCCATTACATTTGGAACCAAACCTTTTGATATTTTTCTACCGTAAAGCTGAACTTGTTTATCTCCAGTAGATGAAATCACCATCTCTGAACCATCATTAATTTTTGTAGTAATATCCATCTCTTCAAAAACCTTTGTGATGTCTTTTAAATGGCCGTTTTTTGAAACTGGGATTCTTGTTTTTGAAGAGTGTTTTATGTAGGCTAACTCATCGTGTATTTCAACACTTGTGGCGTAAGTTTTATCAGCAATTTCTTTAAAAATTGGACCCGCAACTAAGTTTCCGTAATACACATTTCTCGATGGGGCATTAACTACCACGATGCATGAATATTTAGGATTATCTGCAGGAAAGTAACCACAAAAAGAAGCTTGGTGACTCACCTTAGACTCGTACTTGTAGCCATATTTTGCATTGGCTATTTGAGCAGTTCCAGTTTTTCCGGCAATTTTATAATTGGCATTTCTTAAGTTGGCTGCAGTTCCATATTCCACAACCCCTTCTAGCATAGCTTTAACCTTTTTAATGGTAGCTTTTGAGCAAATAGCAGGATTGATAACAATTGGGTCGAATACCTCAATTACTTTATCATATTCACGAATTTCTTCAACAAACTTTGGTTTTACCAAAACACCATCGTTTGCCACAGCATTGTAAAAAGCTAAAATTTGAAGTGGCGTTTGCTGAACCTCATAGCCATGAGACATCCAAGGCAAACTAATACCAGACCATGAGTTATTATCTGCAGATTTAATTTGAGGTTTGCCTTCACCAAAAATTTCAATATCCAAAGGCTTGTTCAAATTCATTTTGTAAAGCCTATCGATAAAAGCCTGAGGATTTTTGCTGTAATATTTTGAAATTATTTTAGCAACAGCAATATTTGAGGAGAACGCAAATGCATCTTTTACTGTTAAGGTCCCGTAACCGCCTTCACGAGAATCATACATATAAGTATCATAAAACTTATACTTTCCGTTTCCGGTAGAAATAGTATCATCAATATCGATGTAACCATCTTCAAGAGCTACCATGTAAGCGGGTAACTTAAATGTACTTCCTGGCTCTGTACTCTCGCCTATTGCATAATTATACAGTTCGTAATATTCGCCATCTGCACCTTTGGTTAAATTAACAATTGCTTTTACGTTACCTGTATTAACCTCCATCAAAACCACGCAACCATGATCGGCACTTTGTTTTTCTAGCTGCCTTTTTAGTGCATGATGAGCAACATCTTGAATATTTAAATCTATGGTAGTAATGATATCAGCACCATCTTTTGGCTCAATTTCATTTTCATCATTTATTGGCATCCAAACACCTCCAGCAATTTTTTGCATTAACCGCCTACCATTTATACCAGATAAAGTGGCTGAATAAGCCCCCTCTAACCCAACAGGCTTAACACCATCTCTTTCGTAACCAATAGTTCTTGCAGCTAAAGCACGAAAAGGCTTTTCTCTTTTATTTTGTTGATGATAAATAAACCCACCTTTGTACTTGCCTCTTCTAAAAATGTGAAACTCTTTTATTTTCTTTAACTGATTGTAGTTTACATTTCGCTTTACCAAATGGTAACGAGAGCCTGAATTACGAGCTTCAACCAATTCTCTTTTGTATGCAAGAGGAGTTTTATCTTGAAATAATTGAGCGAGCTCAATAGAAAGAGAATCTACTTGGATATTAAATTCATCATCAGACAAAGCTTTTATTTGCGAATCCCATCTTACTTCATAAATAGGAACCGAAGTAGCCAACAAACTTCCGCCGGAAGCGTAAATATTGCCACGCACAGCAGGAATACTCTTATAAACTGTTGTTTGATTGCTTGCTCTCGAAATCCACTTATCACCCTCGATTAATTGAATAGAAACTAATTTAAAGGCAACACCAAACGCAAAAAGACATATTAAAAAGAATACGATATATAACCTTCGAAGTATAGCTTTTTGCTGATCCATTAGTCTTCGATAAGATTTTGAGATGAAACTTTAATTTTTCTTGGCGGTTCGAAAGATTCTTTCAAACCCATCCCTTTTTGATCTATAAAATCTGCAAGCTCAGACTGCTTGCTTTTATACATTAATTCAGATTTTGTGGTAATATATTCTGAGCGAAACTCCTTCACTTCCTTTCCAACATTATTTAGCTTTCTTACAGTATCCTCAGCCATATACCCATTGGCGATATAAACCAAAGCCAACAAGCACAAGAACATCAAATAAGGTAAATGCCTTAACACATCATCTTTGGTAAGAAAATTACCATTGATAATATCTACAAAAGACCTACCTACAGACTTATCTTTTTTATTCGCAGCTCCACTCATAACTTTTCAGCAATTCTAAGTTTAGCACTACGACTCCTTGGATTCTTCGCTATTTCTTCAGCATTTGGAACAATCGCTTTTGTAAAAATAGGCTGAATTGGCCTAACCAAATTCCCGTAAAAATCTTTCTCAACTTTACCTTCAAAATTTCCAGATCGCATGAAGTTTTTTACCAACCTATCCTCTAAAGAGTGATAAGAAATAACCACAAGTCTTCCTCCAGTTTTCAAAACATCTAAAGACTGCTTTAGCAAATCTTTTAAAGCATGTAACTCTTGATTTACCTCTATTCTTAAAGCTTGGAAAATTTTCGGCAATTCTGATGCAGCCATTTTTTGACCAGCCACGCCTTTTACCAAATCAATTAAATTTTGGGTAGTTTTTAATGAGGCTGAACCTCGGGCCAAAACAATCTCTTGAGCAAGTTTCTTCGCAATTTTTACCTCTCCAAATTGATAAAAAACGTCTCTTAAACCTTTTTCATCATAAGTATTTACAACATCTGCAGCGGTAATATCTAAACCCTGAGACATTCTCATATCTAAAGGACCTTCGAAACGAATGGAAAAACCACGCTGAGGCACATCGAACTGATGAGAAGAAACTCCCAAATCAGCTAAAATTCCATCAACAGGCATTACATTCATTACTTTCAAAAAATTTTTCAAAAACCTGAAATTGCTATCCACAAATTCAAATCTCTCGTCGTTTATTAAATTTTGCTTTGCTTCCTCATCTTGGTCGAAAGAAATCAACTTCCCTTCCTGCGATAATTGACTCAAAATCAACCTAGAATGACCGCCTCCACCAAATGTCACATCAACGTAACACCCGCTTTTATCAACCACCAAACCATCAACGCTTTGCTTTAAAAGAACCGGAACATGGTACTCACTCATCATCAGAGAAACTTATATCTCCCATTACATCTTCAGCCAATGATTCGATATCAACATCCTCAGCAGACATAATTTTTTCGTAATTATCTTTAGCCCATATCTCCATGGTAGAACCACCTCCAACAACTTTTACCTCAGCCGCAAAAGCAGCATAATCTGAAAGCGATTTTGGAATTAAAATCCTACCACTTCCGTCTAAATCTACTTTTGTGGCCCCGCCCATAACTTTTCTCACAAACAGGTCATTCTTTTTTATCAACCTATTTAAGCCATTCAACTTTTTACTCAACTTCTCCCATTCTGCATACGGATACAAAACCAAACATTGCTGATGTAAATTTCTATTCACCACAAACCCACGAGAAAGCACGTCAGACAACTCCTTTTTCAAGGACGCAGGAAGCATCATTCTTCCCTTGTTGTCTACTTTGCAGTTATATTCTCCTAAAAGGTTCAGCATTAGCTATTTAGATTGAAAGTGTAAAAATATGAATAAAATTCCCACTTTTTCCCATAAAATACCACTTTTTACCACTTTGTTGAAAACTTATCGCACTGACACATCAAAACAAAATCATAAACTACTGACTATTAAATATTTAATAAGCATTTCGGGAATGGGAGCATGAATAAGCTCAAGATGAGGCAAAACCAACATTCAACTTGTAATAAGTTGACAAGGACAAGTAAAAAAGTATTGTTTTAAAATATTTACATTTGGGTTTTATCAAAAAGCTATATGGAAGCTGAAATTATTTCTGAAGAAGGATTTGAATACATTGAAAGAGGAGAAGGAGAACCTATTATTGTTTTGCATGGGTTATTTGGTGCTCTAAGTAATTTTGAAGATGTGTTTGATCACTTTTCCAAAAAATACAAGGTTTTAATTCCGATGTTACCCATTTATACCTTGCCTATTTTAAATACCAACGTAAAAAACATTGCAAACTACCTGCACGACTTTATTAAGTTTAAAGGTTTTGATAAAGTGAATTTATTAGGCAACTCATTGGGTGGACATGTTGGTTTGGTATATTCTGTAGCTCATCCTGAAAAAGTTAAAACATTAACCTTAACTGGCTCATCTGGATTGTACGAAAACGCTATGGGTGATTCATTTCCAAAAAGAGGAAACAGAGACTTTATAAAACAAAAAGTAGAAGTTACATTTTACGACCCAAAATTTGCCACCGAAGAATTAGTTGACGAATGCTTCGGAATTGTAAACGATAAGAGCAAAGCCATTAGAATTATTTCAATTGCAAAATCTGCCATTAGGCATAATATGGCAAAAGAAATTCCGAGTTTAAATATTCCAGTTTGTTTAATTTGGGGAAAAAACGATACAATTACTCCACCCGAGGTAGCTAATGAGTTTCATGAACTTTTGCCAGATTCTGAATTATTTTGGATAGACAAATGTGGCCACGCGCCTATGATGGAACAATCCGAAGAATTTAACTCAATACTGAGCAATTGGTATGATAAAACCATAGGGTAATAGGTAAATGTTTAATACTGCCGAATTCCTTAAAAGCTCCTCTGTTATTGAAGAATGCCCCCAAGATAATAAACCTGAATTTGCATTTATTGGACGGTCAAATGTTGGGAAATCTTCTTTGATAAATGCCCTAGTTAACAGAAAAGAGTTGGCCAAAACCTCTTCGAAACCTGGTAAAACAAAACTGATTAACCACTTTATTATTGATGAAAATTGGTACTTGGTAGATTTACCTGGATATGGCTATGCTAGTGTATCGAAGGTAGAAAGAAAGGCTTGGGCATTGATGACAGAACGCTACTTAAAAGAAAGAGAAACTTTGGTTTGTCTTTTTGTTTTGGTAGACAGTAGAATACCTCCTCAAAAAATAGATTTAGAGTTTTTTAATAAACTTGGTGAATGGGGAGTGCCTTTTCAAATCGTTTTTACCAAGAGCGATAAGGTGAAGAAAACACAAAGAATGGGTGTGCTTAAAAACATGCAATCTCAATTGGCCGAAACCTGGTCTAGCATGCCCGATATCCACTTTACCTCAAGCCAAACAAAATTTGGACTTCAGCAAATTGAAGAATTAATACTTCACTATTTAAGCCTTGTAGACTAACCCTTTTTTATAAGGCCCATTTTTTCGCCAAAGTTTTGACCAAAATCTCTCATTTCTCTGGCCATTTTGGTTTCGCCCGTAGCTTTTTCGAAAGTATCGGCCATGGTTAATAGAGTTTGATGATAAAGCATTTTCATTTCATCTACCAACATGTTTTTGGTCCACAAATCAATTTTAAGGGTGTTTTTTTCGTTTTTATCCCACATTGAAATCATAATTGCATCTGCAGTTCCTTTGTCTCCTGAGTCTGAAGCTTGCCAATTGATATTTTCTGGAACTTTATTTTCGTCTAAATCTACTTGAAATTGAATGATACTTTCAGCCATAATTACTTTTTAGGTTTAAAATTGGATTTTACCAAAATATATTGTTCGTCTTCTATTTTCATTAATTCAGACAAACTAACATCTGGATTGTTTTGCATAAAACTTCTAATAATTTGCCAGCCCATGTACTCGCCAATTCTTGGAGCACTTCCAAGTTTAAACATTGAGGTAAAAGGACCATCATTAAAAAGTTTAAAGGTTTCGCCATAATTTTTATTGTACAGCAAGTTATTATCAATTAAGTATGTCCAAACTGCAACTTGATTTTCGTTGGCCCATTGCATTTGGCGGGGGGAATAGTTTATTTTTAATGAATCGGGCCCAAAAGGAAACATGGCATCCATAGCATACAAAATTTTGCCAGAAGAAATTAATTTGCTTAAACAAGATTGATTTTGTTTTTCTTGCAAGAATTCAGCTTTTAACCATCCTTCAATAGCAGCATATGGCATTTTTCTTTTTTCAAGTTTTTCTCTTTTGTACAATGGAAATTGAAGGTTAACGTAATATGGATAATCTTTTCCTAAAAACATATCTAAACCAATGGCAATACTGCTATCTAGTGCCAAAACCCCGTAGTTAAATCCTGATATATAGGTAATTATATTGGGCGTTATTTTGTTTGGGAAATGATAGTTGTAATATCTCAACCCTTCGGAAATTTCATCTATTTGTGGCTCTAAATCTTCAAATTCTACTTGCACATCGTTGTAAATTTTAGAAACCTCAGCATCGTTAATAAACATAGTAAGGTTTTGATTTAGGTTAGGACTAGAAACTTCTCCAACAGCAATAATTTCTTCTGTAAATATTTTAAAAAAGTAGCTATTGTAAGATTTGTATTGGCTAGTAGTTTGCTCAACTGGTTGCTCAAATAATTTTTTATCAAACCTGTCTACTTCAATGTTTATTTCAACCGACTCAATATCAACATCATGAACATTATTATTGCACCCAACAAAAACAAGGCACAGAATTAGATAAGCAAAAGCCAAACAAAATTTTCTCAAAGCGAATTCGTTAATATTGCAGCGTGCAAAGAAGGCCAAAATTATGAAAAAGATATATGTACTTTTAGGTTTAATTTTATCAGGTTTTTCTAGTAAATCTCAGGAAGTTCCACCTTTTAAATTTGGTTTGAAAGCAAGCCCAAATGTTGGTTGGATAAAACCAGATACCAAAGGAATTTTAGGAAACGGAGGTAAATTGGGCTTTAACTATGGACTTATGGCGGAATTCACCTTGGGCAACTCTTACAATTATGCCTTTGCTACGGGAATTGACATTTCAACTTATGGCGGAAAAATTCAATATCCTGATGTTGTTGCTCCTGTTGACACCACCTTGGTTAATACAACAAACAGCTCTGAATTTACCTATCGATATGTAGATATTCCGTTAACCCTAAAAATGAAAACCAATGAAATTGGTTACAATACCTATTTCGCTCAATTTGGTTTTTCTACCGGGTTTAGAATTAGGGGAAGACAAAACACTTCCTATTTACTAACTACAGGAAACTTAAACGAAGAAAACATTGATGTTTTAAAAGATATTGCGCCTTTTAGAATTGGACTTGTAATTGGCGGAGGTTTAGAGTACAACTTTCATGGTAAAACTGCTTTGGTTGCTGGCTTAACCTTTAACAATGGGTTTACCAATATTTTTAATAAAAATTACTACGAGCTTAATCCGACTGGAGAAGTAAATATTACCAACAATAAGGTGATTGATACCATTACCCAAAAAGCTAGTTCAAACTTTATTAGTTTGGATATTGGGATTTTGTTTTAGAAGACCTAGCTAAAGTTAGAAGTTACCAAATTTGCTAAATTCGTTATCCATGAAAAAATTGGTTTTTCAATCGAAACAAAAAAGTAATGAAGATCAAGAAAAAGCATTTTTGGCTTTAACACCTTCACAACGTTTTGTTCAATTTTTAAAATTGTGCGAATCGATGGCTCCTTTTCAAACCAAAAAAAAATCAAATTCAAAAAATTTTATTTTAGAAAGAACTTAACCAATGTTATACGAAACTGATGTTATAACATTTATTGAATTAGCCAACAAGCATAATGTTAGAATGTTGCTAGTAGGTGGAGGAGCGGTAAACTTTCATGGCTACCAAAGGCATTCTGCTGATGTTGACTTTTGGTTTGATACTACAAAAAAAAATATTGCCAATTTAATTGAAGTTTTTCAAGAAATGGGGTTTGATATTTCTGAATTGCCTGCTGATGTAAAAAACGGCGATCAAAATATTTCAATTAAATTCTCTCCTTACCAAACCTTAGAGTTAATTTCAAGATTTAACCCGAATAAAACCTTTGAAGAAGCTTGGAATGATGCTGTTGTTGGAGAAATTCGAGATAATAACATTGCCAGATACAGGGTTTTAAGCTTAGAAGACCTTGTCACTTCAAAAATAAAATCAGGAAGACCAAAAGATTTATTAGACATTCAAGAATTGCAGAGAATAAATAAGGCTTAACAATTATCATGGGTTTATTTAATTATTGTTTACACTTTGGTGCAAGGAAATAAAGAGGAGAATTATTTTTTCGTTATTCCCCTCCAAATGGAAATCTCATTCTTATATCGTCATCCAGAAGTAGGCTGCAAGCCGACTGATGGATCATTTTAGTAATTTCGAAATGAAAAACAAAACATGGTATATGTTTTTGGTTTGAATGAGCCCTCCAATTATTTCAGGAATGAAATCACTTTAGGCGAAAAAACTAGTATTATAAATAAATAGTTTTCTCACTCTTTTTGCAAAAGAGATTCGAAAGGACAAAGGTTTTCAATTAGGGAGATTCCCAACTCGTCGTCACTCCTCTTGGGAATGACAATTACTAATTAATTTTCCAAGTATTAGAACCAGCTAAAATTGAATCTAAATCACCTTCTCCTTTTAGTTTTTTGGCCAACTGAATTTGCTCTTCTAAGGCATCTTCATACAAGTACCTATCTTCTTGGTAAAAAATACCGAAAGGGCGAGGCAGTTCATTATCATTTGCTTTATTGTCCTCAAAAATCCGGGTTAATAAAGTGGCCTTCATTTTATCGTATTGATCATGAACCCACAGATCATCCATAGAAACATTTGGATCGTTTAAATCAACTACTACAGGTTTAAATCCGTCTAACTTAATTCCTTTGTCTTTGTTTTCGCCAAACACCAATGGTTGTCCGTGCTCAACAAACAAAGTACTTTGAGGTTTGGTTGATTTTTCAGTATAAACAAAGAATGCTCCATCGTTAAAGACGTTACAATTCTGGTAAATTTCTACCAAAGAGGTTCCTTTATGTTTGTTGGCTTCTGCCAAAACAGTTCTCAATTGAATTGGGTCTCTATCCATTGCCCTCGCCACAAAAGTTGCGTCTGCACCCATGCAAAGTGCTATTGGGTTAAAAGGATGATCGATGCTACCCATTGGAGTAGATTTAGATATTTGACCGGATGGCGAAGTTGGAGAATATTGCCCTTTTGTTAAGCCATAAATCTCGTTGTTAAACAACAAAATATTTACATCGAAATTTCTTCTTAAAATATGGATTAGATGATTTCCACCAATTGAAAGTGAATCTCCATCACCTGTAATCATCCAAACACTTAAATCGGGTCTTACTGCTTTTAAGCCACTTACCAATGCAGGAGCTCTTCCGTGAATACTGTGAATTCCGTATGTATTCATGTAGTAAGGAAACCTAGATGAGCAGCCAATACCAGAAATAAAAACAATGTCTTCGTTGTTAAGTCCTTCATCAGCCAAAACTGTTTGCACCTGTTTTAATATGGAATAATCTCCACATCCAGGACACCACCTTACGTCTTGATCTGTGGCGTAATCTTTTGCTGTTTTGTTATTTAAGATTGGAGTTGTCATTGGTTGTAAATTTCTTTTACTTTATTTCTAATTTCTTCTACTGAAAATGGCATTCCTTTTATTTTATTAAACGGAATAGCAGGAATTAAATACCTGCTTCTGATGATGTGAACCATTTGAGCATCATTTAATTCAGGGATAATAACCTTTTTGTAAGAAGATAAAATTTCGCCAAGATTTATTGGCATTGGGTTAATATATTTTAAATGAGCATGAGCAACTTTATAGCCTTCTTCAACTAATTCTGTTACGGCTGTTTTTATAGCTCCATAAGTTGAACCCCATCCTAACACCAAAACTTCACCTTCTAACTCTCCTGCTGCAAGAGTTTGTTTTGGAATGAAATTGGCGATTTTGGCAATTTTGGCTGCCCTTGTTTTAACCATTAATTCATGGTTATCTGGATCGTAAGAAACATCACCTGTTTCGTTGTCTTTTTCTAAACCACCAACTCTGTGTTGTAATCCTTTTGTACCGGGGACAGCCCAAGGCCTTACTAAGTTTTCATCTCTTTTGTAAGGCAAAAACCTTTCTTCATTGCCTTCTTCTTTTGGTTTAGCGAACTCAACTTTAATGTTGGATAGGTCTTTAGTAGTTGGAAAAGCCCATGGCTCTGAGCCATTGGCCATGTAACCATCAGATAATAAAATTACTGGAGTCATGTGCTCAATAGCAATTTTACAAGCTTCAAAAGCTGCGCTAAAACAATCTGATGGAGAGTTGGCTGATATTACTGCAACTTGAGCTTCACCATTTCTTCCGTACAAGGCTTGAAACAAATCTGACTGCTCTGTTTTAGTTGGTAATCCTGTTGAAGGCCCGCCACGTTGAACATTAATAATTACCATGGGAATTTCTAACATTACTGCCAAACCGATAGCTTCAGTTTTTAATGCAATACCTGGACCTGAAGAAGCAGTTACAGCCAAAGCTCCGCCAAAAGCTCCTCCTATGGCAGCTCCTGCAGCAGCTATTTCATCTTCGGCTTGAAAAGTTCTAACGCCAAAGTTTTTATGTCTTGCTAATTCATGTAAAATATCTGAAGCTGGCGTAATTGGATAAGAAGCGTACAATAATTTTAAACCAGATTTTTGCCCGGCAGCAATTAACCCTAAGGCTGTTGCTTGGTTTCCCATTACATTTCTGTAGGTTCCCTTGGGTAAATCAGCAGGTTTTACATCGTATCGTGAAGTAAAAGTTTCGCTTGTATCTCCGTAGTGATATCCTGTTTTTAAAACTTTAACATTGGCATCAATAAGGTTTTGTTTTCCTTTAAATTTTGCTTTGATAAAATTTATTGTGGCTTCAAGTGGTCTGCTGTACATCCAATACAAAAAGCCAAGTACAAACATGTTCTTGCTTCTATCTATTTCTTTGGTTCCTAAACCTGAGTCAACCAAAGCAGTTCTGGTTAATTTGGTAACATCAATTTCGTGAACCCTGTATTTATCTAACGATTTATTTTGAAGCGGATTAACATCATTGTAACCTGATAACCTGAGGTTCTTTTTATCGAAACCTGCCGAGTTAGCAATAATAGTTCCCCCTGTTTTTAGATTAAATAAGTTTGCTTTTAACGCCGCTGCATTCATTACCACCAATACATCCGCTTTATCTCCAGGTGAAAATAAATCAACACTTCCAAAATGTAATTGAAATCCAGATACACCTGCAATAGTGCCTTGTGGAGCTCTAATTTCTGCTGGGAAATTAGGAAATGTACTAACATCATTCCCGAAAAGTGCAGTTGTATTGGTAAACTGATTACCTGTTAGTTGAATTCCATCTCCTGAGTCACCTGCAAATAAAATGGTGACATCTTTCTTTACTTCTAAAGTTTTTTTCATTGAGAAAAATTGTGCTGCAATTTAACAGCGAAATTTTTTAATTTTTTATGAGAATTATCACTGAAACATTATTTAATGCAACTCAAAATTATAAGCTTCAACAGCTTTAATTTCTGGAATTGACTTTAAAATTGTTTCTTCAACGCCTACCTTGAAAGTCATATTGTTCATTGAGCATCCTGTGCAAGCTCCTTTCAATTCAATTTTGGCAACAAAATCATCTGTAATATCTACAACCTCTAGGTCTCCCCCATCTTGCTCTACAAATTTTTTGATGTTTGTAAGTGAATTATTCACTTGTTGCATCAAGTTTTTTTTGACTTGTTGATCCATAATTGTTATTTAGACAAAATTAAAACAAAAGAATAATGTTTTGGTTTTTAAGCATTTAAGATATTGCCTTACAAAGAGCTAAAAATGCTTTTGCTTGTGGTGTATTTTCTTGTAATACAGATGGCCTCCCAACATCTCCTGCCTCTCTAATGCTTTCAATTATAGGTATTTGACCTAGTAAAGGGACTTCTAATTTTTCAGCCAATCTTTTTACCCCATCCTGTCCAAAAATGAAATATTTTTTTTCGGGCATGTCGGGTGGAGAAAAATAAGCCATGTTTTCAACCAAGCCAATTACTGGAATATTGATGTTAGGCATTTTAAACATAGCAACTCCTTTTTGGGCATCGGCCAAAGCTACAGGTTGAGGAGTAGAAACCACAATTGCTCCATCTAGTGGAATAGATTGCACTATGGTTAAATGAATATCTCCTGTTCCTGGAGGAAGGTCAATAAAAAGGTAATCTAACTCTCCCCAATAAGCATCTGTAAACATTTGGGTTAGTGCTTTTGAGGCCATAGGCCCTCGCCAAACAACTGCCTGATTTACATCAGAAAAAAAGCCAATTGACAAAATATCAACCCCGTAACTTTTTACAGGAACCATGTAGTTCTTACCATCAATCTCTTTTACTGTAGGCTTTTCATGCATCACATCAAACATGATGGGTGCCGATGGACCGTAAATATCAGCATCTACTAAACCCACCTTTTTGCCAAGCATTGCCATGCCTGCAGCAAGATTTGCAGCTACAGTTGATTTTCCAACGCCTCCTTTGCCTGAAGAAATAGCAATAATCTTTTTCACATTTGGCAACATCTTTCTTTGCTCAACTGGCCTTTCAGTTTCTTTTGGCAAGGCTTGAATGTTAATATTTGCATCAATAATATCACTTACCCTAAGTTTAAGATGATGAATACACGCATCTTCAATTCTTTTTTTATTGTGTAATGCAGGGTTGCTAACTTTCAAATTGAAAGAAATTTTATTACCATCAATCTGAATATCAGAAACTAAGCCTAACTCTACAATATCTTTTTTCAAATCAGGCTCGATTACAAAAGATAATGCGTTTAATATGTTTGTTTTATTTATTTCCATAGTTTTTATATCACAATTAACTTGCGTTAAAGTTTAAGTTCTTCGTTTGGGTCCCAAAATATTTCTTTAAAATTTTGGATTTTATCATCAATCACCTTTATGCCTTCGTTTTCTAATCGAATTTGCATTTCTAATGGATGACTAAAAAAGTTCTTTCCAGTTAAAATACCATTTCTATTTACCACTCTTTGGGCAGGCACTGGCGGGTTGGAAGTATGCGATGCGTTCATTGCCCAACCAACCATTCTTGAAGACCTTGCAGAGCCTAAATACTTAGCAATTGCTCCGTAAGAGGTAACTCTACCTTCGGGAATTAAGCGAACAACATCCCAAACCATTTTAAAGAAATCTCGCTCTTGATATGCCATTAATTTATCTTAAAAGAAACGTATTTAATCGTATGTCCTTTGGCTGAGAAAATTCTTTCGTAATGAGTTTTAACTGTATACAAATGATTTAGCTCTTCGGGAATTTCATCCACTTGATGGTAAACATCGGAAAACTTATTGATGATGGGAAAGTTATTTTCTTCTATTTGCTTAAGGGTATAATCAAAGAAAGAGTCTGCATCAGTTTTTAAATGCATTTCGCCACCTTTGGTCAAAATCTTTTTATACCTATCGATAAACATTGGTGAGGTCAACCTTTTTCGCCCCCTACTTTCTTGCGGTTGAGGGTCTGGAAAAGTTATCCAGATTTCATCAACTTCATGCTCATCAAATAGTTTGTCTAAAAAATCAATTCGGGTTCTTAAGAATTTTGCATTTTCAATATTTTCTTCAATTGCTTTTGAAGCACCGTACCAAATTCTAGCCCCTTTAATATCAATACCCAAAAAGTTTTTATAAGGATATTTTTTGGCCATGTTTACAGTGTATTCTCCCTTTCCACATGCCAATTCTAAAACTAACGGATTGTTGTTTTGAAAAAAATGGCTTTTCCACTTGCCCTTCAATTTAAAATCTTCTTCCCAAAAATCATTCATGGAGGGTTGGGCTACATTTGGAAACCCCTCCATATCTTTAAATCTGATTAACTTCTTTTTTGCCATTTTCTAAAGTGGCGGCAAAATTAATTAAGTTTGAAGTAAAGGCTTTAAAATAAAACAAAAGGTAATTATATCGCCCCTAAATTGGGGATTAGGTCATGCAACAAGATGCATACCCTTGGTTTATGAATTTTTAGATAAAAACTATGAAGTAGTTTTTGTTGGCAATGGAAGTTCATTAGAGTTTTTAAAAACAAATTTTCCATCCATTAAATCTTATGATTTAGGAGGATTAGAAATAAAAATAGCAGCTAATAATAGAGGCCAATCTTTATCTATTGCCACACAATTACCCAAGTTTATCCATGCAAAGAATATTGAGCATGACAAGCTTTTAGAAATTACAGAAATTGAAAAGCCACAACTTATAATTTCTGACAATAGATATGGTATTTATCATCCTGAAATTAAATCGGTTTTAATTACGCATCAATTAAAACCAAGATTCCCCATTTTAAAGGGCCTTTTTCAAAGTCAACTAGAAAAATGGATGCGGAATTTTGATGAAATTTGGGTTCCAGATAATGATGAAATAAATTTAAGCGATCGTCTTTCAAACAGTCCAAAACACTTAAAAGAAAAAGTAAAAAAAATTGGGTTTTTGAGTCATTTTAGTTTTCATAAAAACGATCTCCAAAAAGATTTTGAGGGCTTCAATTTACTTCTTTCAGGACCAGACCCTCAAAGAACAAAACTTCACGAATTGGTATTAAGCCACCCATATTTTTCTGAAAAGAATATGAATATTTTAGGCAATACTAAGTCTTTATCAAAAAACGAAAAACACAAAGAGTTTGGAGTAGTAAAGGCTGAAACTCTAATTCCAATCTTATCATCTGGTGCTATTGTAATTTGCAGAAGCGGATACTCTAGCATTATGGATTTGGGTTACTTAGGATGTAAATGTATTTTTATTCCTACCCCTGGACAACCTGAGCAGATTTATTTGGCCAAATATTTATCAAAAAAAAACAACCAAGTTTTTGTTTCTCAAAAAAGCTTAACAAAAAAAAGGCTCGATATTTTTCAGAATATCGAGCCTTTAAAAATTGATAGAAATTTATACTTTGAATTTCAAAATTTTATTAAACCAGCATAGTAACAGGGTTTTCTAAGAAACCTTTTAAGGTTTGCAAAAATGCCGCACCTGAAGCTCCATCAACAACCCTATGATCACAAGAAAGGGTTACTTTCATAACGTTTCCAGGAACAACGTTTCCATTTTTTACAACAGGTACTTGCTTTATTCCTCCTACTGCCAAAATGCATGAATCTGGCGGATTAATTATGGCCGTAAACTCCTCAATACCAAACATTCCTAAGTTAGAAATTGTAAAGGTATTTCCTGCCCAATCTTCAGGTTGAAGTTTTTTATTTCTTGCTCTTTCGGCAAAGTCTTTAACCTCTGCTCCAATTTGAGCAAAACCTTTTGTATCTGCAAAACGCACAACTGGAACCAATAAACCATCGGGTACTGCAACAGCAACTCCAATATTTACATGCTCGTTATATCTTATTTTATCTCCTAACCAAGAGGAATTAACTTTCGGGTTTTTCTTTAAAGCTAAAGCTGTAGCTTTTACAACCATATCGTTAAAAGAAACTTTGACATCACCAGAAGCATTCATGGTTTTGCGAGAAGATATGGCATTGTCCATGTCAATATCTAGCGTAAGATAAAAGTGGGGAGCTGTAAATTTACTTTCAGCTAATCTACTGGCAATTACTTTTCTCATTTGAGAAACAGGCTCCTCGGTATAGCTTTCAACACCAATAGATGCACTAGGGAATGAATTTGACGCCGATGGTGTATACTCGTCAACATCTCTTTTTATTACTCTGCCTCCGTCACCTGAACCATGAACTGCATTAATATCAATACCCTTTTCCTTGGCTAGTGCTTTTGCTAATGGAGATGCTTTTACCCTTCCATTTTCATTTGAGTGAACAGCTTTGTGGTCAGTAGTAGGAGCAGGTGAAGGCTTGGGTTCTGCAACAGGTGCAGCAGGTTTATTTTCTTTTTGCGCCACAGGAGCTTCTGCTTTTAGTGATTCTTTCGGAGTATTACCTCCAGTCTTCTCAGCTTCCAAAATTGAAGATATATCTTCCCCTTCTTCTCCTAAAATAGCCAATATTGAATCTACAGCAGCTGTTGTTCCTTTTTCTATTCCGATATGTAATAAAACACCATCTTGAAAAGATTCAAATTCCATGGTGGCTTTATCTGTTTCAATTTCAGCTAAAACTTCACCTGATTCAACTTGGTCTCCAATTTTTTTATGCCATTCTGCTACCACACCCTCGGTCATGGTATCACTTAATTTTGGCATTCTTACAACTTCAGCCATTTTTATATGATTGTTTTAAGTTCTTAATTAATCCATTACAAAAGGGTAATCCTCTTGCATATAAACATCTTTGTATAATTCGCTAGCATCAGGTAATGGAGATTCTTCTGCAAATTTTACTGATTCCTCAACTTGTGCTTTTACCCGATTTCCAATTTCTTTAATTTGAGCTTCTGTAGCATATTTATTCTCATAAATAGTATTCAATACAGAAGTTAATGGGTCCTGATCTTTGTATTTAGCAACCTCATCTTTACTTCTATACTTTTGAGGATCGCTCATAGAATGACCTTTATATCTGTAGGTTCTAATATCTAATAAGGTTGGACCGTCGCCTTTTCTAGCTCTTTCAGCAGCATTTTCAATGGCAATATGAACATCTTCACATCTCATTCCATTTACCACTTCGCTTGGCATTCCGTAAGAAAGCCCTAAGGTTGAAAGATCTGCCATATTAGTAGTTCTTTCAACAGAAGTACCCATAGCATAATTGTTATTTTCAATAATAAATATTACTGGTAATTTCCAATTCATGGCCATGTTGAAAGTTTCATGCAAGGCACCTTGTCTTACTGCACCATCTCCCATTGAGCATAAAACAACATTTTTGGTTTTGTTATACTTTTCTGCAAAAGCAATACCTGCGCCCATTGGGATTTGAGCTCCAACAATACCATGACCTCCCATAAAGTTTATGGTTTTGTCAAACATATGCATGGAACCACCTTTGCCTTTTGAGCAGCCTGTAGCTTTTCCATAAAGTTCGGCCATTACATATTTTGGATCCATTCCAAACCCAAGAGGATGAGCATGATCTCTATATGCTGTGATGTGTTTATCTTCTTTTTTTACTGCAGATGCAGCACCAGCAACAATGGCTTCTTGCCCAATATAAAGGTGGCAAAAGCCTCCAAATTTTTGCATTGTATATAGTTGCCCTGCCTTTTCTTCGAATCTTCGCATTAACAGCATTGATTCATACCACTTTAAATAAGTTTCTTTCGAGAACTTTTCTTTTTTCTTGGTAACTGTATTTGATTTAGCCATGTAAAAAATCAGTTTTATAAAATAAGGGTCGCAAAATTAAGATAAAACAACCATGAATAAAACCCTAAAGCAAAGGAGATGTTTAACTGCCTTTAACGGCTTTTGAATTGAAAAAAAATGGCAACAAATCCTTTACAGAATTTACGATATAAACTTCATCATCATCATTGGTTAAAATAATTCTAATATCTTGTTTATCAAGAAGTTCATATTCTATCAAAGCCTGGCGACAAGAGCCACATGGAGCTACAGCATCAACCACTTTTGCCTTTTCACTTTTTGCAGCAATGGCAATAGTTAAAATTTTTTCTTTTGGAAAATTTGATTTTGCCGAAAATGCAGCTACTCTTTCAGCACAAAGTCCTGATGGATAAGCAATATTTTCTTGGTTGGTTCCGGTAATTATTTGATTGTTTGAAAGTAATAAGGCAGCTCCAACATGAAATCCGCTATAAACAGCATAAGCATTTTGGGTGGCTTCAATAGCAAGGTTTACCAAATCTTGGTCTGGTTTATTTAGTTCAGTTATTGATTTGAACTTAGTTAAAGTTACCTTATGTTCTATTTTTTCCATTTTACCGGATTAGTAAAGCAACGGCATGCGCTTGAATTCCTCTTTCTTCGCCAACAAATCCCAGTTTTTCTGAAGTTGTTGCTTTTATTGATAATTCTGAAGAGTCTATTTTTAAAATTGGCGCCAAAACAGCTTTCATCGTATCTATGTGAGGGTTAATTTTAGGAGTTTCTAAAATTAAGGTTGAGTCTACATTATTAATTTTCCAACCATCTTGCTCAATAATTTCAACAACCTTAGAGAGTAAAATTTTGCTATCTATATTTTTAAACTCTTGGGCTGTATTGGGAAAGTAAAATCCTATATCTTTTTTTCCCGCCGCTCCTAAAAGTGCATCACAAATGGCATGTAATAAAACATCAGCATCTGAATGACCAACAGCTCCTTTTATAGATTCTAATAAAATGCCCCCAACATATAAAGGATATCCCTCAGCTAATTGATGAACATCATAACCTAATCCTACTCTAAGTTTCATTAATTAACCGCTTCATTTTCGTTTTGAGCTTTAAATGCATCAAAATCGAAAGTAAGTGTAAACCTCAAGGTATTTTGAAGAGGTGAGTTTTGAACGATATTTTGAGAATTAAAGTACGCAGGTATTAAATAGGTAAAGTCTAATGCGAAAACATTATATCTTAAACCTGCACCTAAACTAAAAAATTTACGATTTCCTTTGGTAACATGTTCGGTAAAGTAACCTGCTCTTACAGCAAATTGGTCATCATACCAATATTCCATTCCTAAACCCAAGGTAAACTCTCTCATTTCTTCTCTAAAAACACTTCCAGGATCTACTTGATATGTTCCATCTGGGTTTTCGATTGGATTTCCGGCAGCGTCTCTTAAAATTACACCTGGCGCATCTGTAAATGACCCAAAAATTCCGTTGGCAGTTCCTCTATCAGGATCTGCTCCTGCGCCAAAAACGTAATTTCCATCAGCTCCAATAACAATAGCATTATTAGAATCTCTTTTATAAACTGGAGGAGTTGGCACTAAAAGTTTGTTGATATCGAAAGAAAAAGTTAAAGAATTGTAATCATCTAAATCTACAGTTGCTCTAGAACCCAACTTCATATTATGAGGAATAAAGTCTCTTTTGGCAGTATTAGAGTAGGCCATTTTTGCCCCAATATTAGAGAAGTTAAATCCAAAAGCTGTTGTTAAATCTTTTCCTCCAACGCTCATATCATCATTCTCATAGTAACCTGATAAATCAAAGGCTACAGATTGGCCTGGCTTGGTATCTGCTCCAACCACATTAACCCCTCCTGTTAGATTAGAGTAAACATATCTTAAGGCAACACCTCCTGAAAATCTTTCAGACAATTTTAGAGCATATGCTCCATCAATAGCAAATTCGTTAGGATTAAACTGACGAGTTTGCTGACCAAACTGATCGGTGAACTGAATATTTCCAAGTGAAAAATATCTTAATGATGTTCCAAAAGCTTGTCTATCGCTGATTTTTTTGTAAAATGACAAGTAAGAAAGGCTAATATCAGGAACCAAATTTCTTAACCACGGAGTGTAAGCCATGGAGACTCCCATGCTTTTTTCAGCGAAAGCTAATTTAGATGCATTCCAATGAATTGAATTTGCATCAGGTGAAGTTGCTGCTCCAATATCTCCCATAGAACCTCCTCTAGCATCTGGAGCTATCATTAAAAATGGAACTGCTGTTGTGATTGTATTTAATTGTAAATCGTTGTAATCGTTATCTTGACCAATAAGGTTTGATGATGTAGATACAATGTTTTGAGATTGAGCCAGATTAAAGGCAAAAACCGAACAAAAAACGAGAAGAATTTTTATTGTGCTTTTGAGCATTATTTTCATTTGTTTGGCAAATATAAATTAATTTAAAAGTTGTAGGTAAACGCATAGTTAAAAACCATATTGTTTGATTTTAGTTTAAAATTACTAAGCGCTGGTATTTCTCTATTGATTTGCCTGTTGGTGTTTTAACTGAAACTTTGTAAACATAAACACCGCGACCAATCTCGTCTCCAAATTCATCTTTGCCATTCCAACCAATAGGTCCAGCTCTAAATCCTTCAGAATAGTAAAATCCATCTATAGTTTTTACAAGTTTACCTGAAACTGTAAAAACCTGTAACCTTACCTGCAGACTTTGACCCGGTTGGTTGTGATCAAAATAAAATGAGGTGTTTGTTGTAAATGGGTTTGGATAGTTTAGTAAATTTTCTATTTCTAAGTCTTGATTTTTAGCAACAATAAACTCTAATTCTGCCTCACCAGAATTATTGTGAACGTCCCAAGCTTTTAACTTTAAAGTATGTCTTCCTTCTGCTAATTCGGGCAATTGATAATTAATTGTGCCACTTTGATAGGAGTTTAAATTTGATTCGTAAAAATCATTTAATACCATAGCATTTGCTGTATTTTCATCCAATACCGCAACAATGTCATGACCTAAACCTGTACCAACAGTATTAATTCCGTTTTCATCAAAAAGATTGGCTCTTAGAATAGGATTCTCATTTGTTAAGCCTCCAAAAACAAACCTCTCATCATTTAGAAATAATTCAATATCGGGTCCTTTTTCATCAGCAACAATATTTTTTCCTATACCTCCAATTTGATGAGCTTCGTAAACTCCATTAGCGTCAATTTCTAAATTATCTGCATAAAAGGAAATTTTTCCTGCGCCAAATTCAATATCTATATCTTTTGGTACTACAAACGAAAATTCAAATTCACCATTTTTTACGGATGCTTTACCTTTAAAAATTACTTGATTTTGATCATTGTATTTAAAAACTCCTCTTCCATCATTATTCAGGGTTCCAACAACTTCTTTTTTTCCATAAACTGTTGGATAAACTATTCCTTGAAAATCGGTTAGCTTTCGATCACTATTATTGGCTACGAATCCCTTGACTGTAACTTTTTCTAAAGCCCTCATACTATCTGGAACTTCAGTTGCAAAAACTTTTAATTTTGGGTATGCTAGTTTAATGGCTGGATCTCCGATTAATGAAAAACATCTCGAATTTACACTAGTGGGTCCGTTAAACTTTGTGAATTGATTCAAATCGCCTAACCGAGGGAACCTGCCATTAGGTTTTTCGTAGGCAATGTTGTTAAACTGTTTTGATAAATCGAAGTTTGGCTGAGAAAACACTAATCTAGTAGTTGTTAATAATCCTATTCCCCCGCCATCAGGATTTAAAAAAACATATTCTCCTGCTGACGTTCTAGATGGATCATCGAACCTAGTAAACTCGCAGGTTGCTGTAACAAAAAGTGGTAATTTATTTTTATTGTTCCATTTGTTGATATCTGGAACTTCTAAAACTCTTTCGTGAGACCAGCCTAATTCACCTCCGTGGCCGATGTAATTCATTATTAATGCTCCGTTTGTTACCCTTTGATTAATGGCGTTTTTCACCTCTGGGTATCTTTTCCCACCAGGAGTTGACTCTTGTTTATAAGCATCGAAATAAATTTTTTCTAGATGGTAATCGGTATAAGTAGTATCTATAAATTCTGCTAATTGATCTGATTGATACATGTGAATTAGGCTTACAATTCCGTCTTCATCATCAGCCACAAAGCTTACAATATTTCGCCACGCTCCAAAAGTTGATTTATTGTAATAACCTTTTGTTTTCGAAACAGCATTTCTTGCTTCCTCTTTGTTTTTCACAGGAAACCTTCCAATACCGATATCAACTAAGTCTGTAATACTTTCTCCTTCTGACAAATCTAACAACCCAAAATAATCATCAGAAACATAACTATTTGTTGGCGCAGTAGAATTTCTGCTCTGATAAGCAGGAACAAAATTAGAATTAGATGCTGATTTGGTTTTAAAATCGTAAGAGGCATCGCCAAATAGCAAAAGGTATTTTGGTAGCTGAGTAGAGTCTGCTCCTGCTCTTTCATAAAACATTCTTACAAAATCTTTAATTGCAGTGATATCTTGCTTTCCACTTGAAAACTCATTGTAAATATCTTGAACAATTGCAGTGTTTACAGTTAATGTATCTTCTACCCTATGAAACTCTGCCAAATCTTCTGCATAGGCTAAAAAATCGGGATGTGTAACAATAATCATATCTGCTTGAGGCAGTGAATGTAGATTTTGATTTTTTATTTTACCAACAACTCTCTGGGGCTTAATGGCATCTTGAACTTTAAAAGCAACAAACTGGTGCAGTTCATCTGTTTTGCTTGAAAAATAATATTTACCTCCACTATATCTTCCTTGCTTTTGAATTACATTTTGATGATTGGTTACTTCCCAAACTAAAATATTTTGGGGTGGTGAGGAAATTTCAAATTCAACAACCCCTGAATTTAGGGAATTAATATCTCTAAAAAACAATGAACTTCCATTATAAACTAGATTCCTTCTAACTTGAACTTCAATAAAATCAACCCAAGCTACAGCTGTGGAAACTGCTTTATTTAAGGTTAGGTTAATTCCTAAACTAGAAGAGTTAGGCTTAAATTCTAAGTCAACAAAATCATAGGAAACATATGGCAAATCGTAACCTTGAGAAACTTCTGGAAATGATTTTTGTGTTGTAAAACTTGTATTTGAAACAGATAAATCAATGCTGCTCCTAGCGCTTAATGACCTTACCCCAATTGCTGCATCTAATCTAGCATTGGCGTTAACATCAATATTAGGGAACTGAAAATTAAAAGTTAATGTTGGTGTAGAGCCTAATTGTTCTCCAAACCAAACTCTACCAGATTTTATTAGGTTAATTAAATCTCTTTCGTAAAACTGGTAATCGTCAAAAGTTTTAACCTTAGGGGCAGTTTGTTCAGATGAATTTTGAAAAGAAATATTCTTTTGAGAACCCACAGAATAATCTGTTGAAACAAAATAATATGTGGTATCAGAGTACAAATTCCACGTATGTTTAAACTCGTTATTAGTTAACGCCCATGTATGAGGACTTTGGCCATAAAAAAGAATTTCGTCTTCTTCATCAAACTTACCATCTTCCCCACCTATAACCCTAACAGAAATCTCTTCCAAATCATCAATTCTGTCACCACCATTATTTGAATCTAACATCGAACCGCCATTTCCAAAAATTCGGATTGAATTCGGATTAACAGAGTTTACCTCAATACCCAAAGATTGCAAGAATTGCCTGTCTAACTTATAAACAGCATCTTGAGTAACACCAAACTTATACCAGGAACCTGAGCTCAAAACACTATTTTGAGCAAATGAAGTTGCTGACCTTGGTGTAGATTTTTTATTTTTAATTTGACTAGATTCAAACCTAAACTCAAAATCTGTAAGAAAATAAAATTTTCCATTTGGTGATTTTCTTACTAGTTTAACTGAATAATTTAAAAATGATTTTTTCTTTAAAAAAAAAACATTTGCAGAAGCAATGTAGTTTTCAGATACTCCAACTAAAGATATTGAACTTGATAAATCTGCCGGAATTTCAATTTCATTTATCACATCAATAAATACTTCTGGGTTAGAAATAGCAGCATTTATAGGAATTTTTTTAGTGTAAAAAGGAGAATAATTTCGCTCCGGAAAAAAAATACACTCCTCACAGGATATTAAAACTTCCTTTGACCTATCAAAAATTTCAATAGGATTACTGTAAAAATTTAAGCCTCCTATTTTTATTTTTTGCGTCTGTTCTTGAGCAAGTAAATTAGTGATTGAAAAAATACTAATCAGAAAAAAAAATAATCTCATATGGTACAAAACAGTTACCTAAATTTGTTGTTCGGCATTCGAAAACGCAAATTAACTAATCATATTGTAAAATTCAGGTTAAATTAATTTTCAAATGGCCATTTAAAATATTTCGTATAATTGCGAGTTCTAAATTGGAGCATGAGGGTTTCACGAATTTTTAAGTTACTTTTTATCAGCACTTTAGCTGCATTCACCTTATCTACAGGTAAGGCGCAAGACCCTATATTTTCACAATTTTACGCCAACCCCTTGTATTTGAACCCTGCATTAACAGGAGTTGACAGGTGCCCAAGGTTTATTATGAACTATAGAAATCAATGGCCCTCAATACCTGGTCAGTTTGTAACTTATGCTGCTTCTTATGACCAACATGTTGATGCAATAAGCGGCGGTTTAGGAGGCACTGTAATGGTTGATGAAGCTGGCAATGGCATCTTAAGAAACATTAATGCTAGCGCAATGTATTCTTATGATTTGCCTGTGAACAGATACTTTTCAATCCGAGCGGGGTTTCAAGCAACATATTTCCAAAAATCCATTGATTGGAGTCAATTAACTTTTGGCGACCAAATAGACCCTAGATATGGGTTTATCTACAACACAAACGAAATTCCTATTGAAAACAATGTTAATGGTGTAGATTTTTCTTCAGGAATAGTTGGCTATACCAAAACTTTTTATGGAGGGTTCGCAGTTCACCATATTACTCAACCAGATGAAAAATTTTTAACAACAGGAGAAAGTTTATTGCCAAGAAAATTTACTGCTCATGCAGGATTTTACCTTCCTTACAACAAAAGATACCCTGATGAGGGTTATTTTTCTCCAAACATTATGTTTAAACAACAAGGAAATGAATTTAGCACAAACCCAAATGCAAGACAGACTTTCTTAGGTTTTTATACGAAAAAAGGTCCTTTGGTTGGTGGACTTTGGTACAGGTTCAATGATGCTATGGTAGCAGTGCTAGGAATACAAACCGAGTATATTAGATTTGGGTACAGTTACGATATTACAATTTCAGATTTAACCAATGCAACAGGTGGGGCACATGAAATTTCTGTAGCACTTAACTTTGACTGTCCGCCAAAAAGAAGGAAATTTAGACCTCTAAATTGTCCTAAATTTTAATACATAATAATTAAATAGTATTTTCGTTCGAATTTACAAACACTCTAACTATGAGGAATCTATCAAAAATAATCGCTGTAATGGTTTTAGCTACCCTAGTTTCTTGCGGGTATGAGCAATCAGCTATTACAGGATGGAACTACAATGATTCTAGAAATGGTGGTTTTCAAAAAGTTCCATTCCTGGATCAAGAAACCGGTCCAAACTTAGTTTTAATTGAAGGTGGAACCTTCGCTATGGGTCGGGTTATTGACGATGTTCAATACGAATGGCACAATGTTCCAAGAAGAGTAACTGTATCATCTTTTTATATGGATGAAACAGAAATAACCAACATGCATTGGTTGGAATATTTGTATTGGTTGAATAGAATTTTTGGGTTAGATTACCCTGAAGTTGTAAAAAAAGCATTACCTGATACATTAGTTTGGAGAAGGAAACTTTCTTACAATGAACCTTATGTAGACTATTACTTAAGACATCCAGCTTATAGAGATTATCCTGTAGTAGGAATTAACTGGCTACAAGCCAATGATTTTTGCCAATGGAGAACCGATAGGGTAAATGAGTACATTTTGATTAGAGAAGGTGTTTTAGAGCATTATGTAAATCAAATTGCAGAAGACAACTTTAACACTGAGGCCTATTTAGCCGGTCAATACGAAAGTGGTAAAAAAATAGAAGGAGTTCAAGATTTAAATCCAAATGGTTCAGGATTTAGAAGAGTAAAAATGACCGATGGAATATTATTACCTAAATTCAGATTACCTACCGAAGCTGAATGGGAATATGCTGCTTACGGTTTAATTGGTAATTCACTTGGTGAAAGAGTTATTGAAAAAAGAATGTGGCCTTGGAATGGTCACCAAGTAAGAAACTCTGAAGAAAAACATATTGGTGAAATGCTTGCAAACTTTAAAAGAGGTCGTGGTGATAACATGGGTATTGCAGGAAAATTAAATGATAACGCCGATGTTACAAACCCTGTGTATGCTTATTGGCCTAATGATTACGGCTTGTACAATATGGCAGGTAACGTAAGCGAATGGGTTATGGATGTTTACAGACCATTATCTTTTGAAGATGCACAAGATTTTAGACCATTTAGAGGAAATGTCTTCAAAACAAAAGTAACCGATGAAGAAGGTTTTGTTGCTGAAAAAGATTCTTTAGGAAGGCTAAAATATAGAGATGTAACAGAAGAAGAAAACCAAGACAGAAGAAACTACCAAAGAGCTGATAACATTAATTTTCTTGATGGTGATTTAGAGTCTCATATTACCCAAAGCCATTGGCAAAATTTTGAGGGGGAAGATCCTGAATCTAATTCTATGTATGATTATGGCTCTAATACCTTAATAAATGATAGAGTTAGGGTTTACAAAGGTGGTTCTTGGAGAGATAGAGCCTATTGGATGAATCCAGGTACAAGAAGGTTCTTAGACGAAAAACAAAGAACTGCTTATATAGGATTTAGATGTGCCATGGATAGAGTTGGATCACCTAAAGGTTTAGGACAATAATAACTTCTTTTTGTTGAAGAAATTTTAAGCCCTTGAAGCAATTGCTTCAAGGGCTTTTTAAATTTATAAAATGAATAACTTATTGTCTATATTCTTAAAATCAGGTAAAATTTCCACCGACACTAGGAAAATTGAACGCGGAAGCATTTTTTTTGCTTTGAAGGGGCCAAATTTTAATGGGAATAAGTTTGCCGAAAAAGCAATTTCACTAGGTGCAATTGTAGCAGTAATTGATGAGCCAGAATATCAAAACGAGAATACAATTTTAGTTGATAATACTTTAAAAAGCCTTCAACAACTCGCCCATGATTATAGGAATTCAATTTCGGCAAAAGTAATTGGGTTAACAGGCTCTAACGGGAAAACCACCACCAAAGAACTATTAAGCAAAGCATTGGGCACTAAATTCAATGTTTTTTCAACTCCAGGAAACTTCAATAATCATATTGGAGTTCCGCTAACACTTTTAAGCATTCCTCAAAATACCGATTTTGCCATAATTGAAATGGGAGATAACAAACCTGGCGATATAAAAGAGCTTTGTGAAATTGCCTGCCCTGACTTAGGATTTATTACCAACATTGGGAAAGACCATATTGAAGGTTATGGAACAATGGAAGGAAACATCGCAACAAAAAAGGAGCTTGTTGATTACCTTGACCAAAACAATAGGTTATTTATTTATTCTTCAGATTCTGAAAATGTTCCAAACCTAGCTATTGGAATTAAGAAAAGCTTGGAAATAAATAATTATTTATCAAGTTACAATTTTAAGCAGTTGCCCTCAAACCCTTTTGTAACATATGAGATAGGCGAAAACTTTTATGAAACAAATCTTGTAGGAGATTATAATTTTGAAAACATTAAATTTTCAATTGCAATTAGCCACTATTTAGAAGTAGAGCTACCAACTTCAAATAAAGCGATTTGCTCATATTTACCTGTAAATAATAGATCTCAATTTATTAAAACATCTTATAATGAAGTAATTTTAGATGCTTACAATGCAAACCCTTCCTCTGTAGAAAACGCTTTAAAAAGTTTTTTAAAAATAACATCAGATTTGCCAAAGGTTGCAATTCTTGGAGACATGTTAGAACTTGGTAATATTTCCAAGGAAGAGCATTTAAATGTGCTTAATAAACTGGACAACCAAAATGATGTAAAACCCTTTTTTGTGGGGTCAATATATTTTCAATTTAAGGATAAATTCAATTATACCTTTTTTGATAACACAGAAGATGCTAATAATTACTTCAAAATAAACACCATAAAAAAAGCCCTTGTTTTATTCAAGGGCTCTAGGGGAATTGCTTTAGAAAAACTACTTGAAAATTTTTAGTCTTTTAAAATAGTTCTAGATATTACAATTTTTTGAACCTCTGTAGTTCCTTCGTAAATCTGAGTAATTTTTGCGTCTCTCATTAATCTTTCAACGTGGTATTCTTTTACGAATCCATAACCTCCATGAATTTGAACTGCTTCTACTGTAGTTTTCATAGCAACTTCTGAAGCGAAAAACTTAGCCATAGAACTAGCTAAAGCGTAATCTTTTTTCTGGTCTTTTAGCCAAGCTGCTTTATAAACTAATAATCTTGCGGCTTCAATTTCTGTTGCCATATCGGCTAGTTTAAATTGAATTGCTTGGTGTTTCGAAATTTCTTTTCCGAATGCTTTTCTTTCTTTTGAATATGCTAAGGCCAATTCGTAGGCACCTTGAGCAATTCCAAGAGCTTGAGCGGCGATTCCAATTCTACCACCTTCTAAGGTTTTCATAGCGAATTTAAACCCAAAGCCATCTTCACCAATTCTATTTTCCTTTGGAACTTTAACATCTTGAAACATCAAAGTATGTGTATCTGAGGCTCTAATACCAAGTTTATTTTCTTTTGCCCCAATAATAAAACCTTCCATGCCTCGCTCAACAATTAAAGCATTAATGCCTTTATGTCCTTTTTCAGGATCAGTTTGAGCCATTACAATGTAGTAATCGGCGTGTCCACCATTGGTAATCCAGTTTTTTGTGCCATTTAAAAGGTAATAATCCCCTTTATCTTCTGCTGTAGTTTTTTGGGATGTAGCATCAGAACCAGCTTCCGGTTCAGACAAACAAAATGCACCTAATTTCTCCCCTTTGGCTAGTCCTATTAAAAATCTCTGTTTTTGATCTTCGTTTCCATAACTTTCAAGTCCATAACAAACCAAGGAATTATTTACAGAAACTGCCACCGAACTGCTTGAATCAACTTTCGAAAATTCTTCCATAGCAATTGCATAAGATAGGGTATCCATACCTCCTCCGCCATATTCTGGCTTCACCATCATTCCCATAAAGCCAAGCTCACCAAGTTGCCTTATTTGTTCCTCAGGCCAAATTTGATTTTCATCCCTTTCAATTACACCTGGTTTCAAAACACTCTCGGTAAAGTCTCTAGCAGCTTCTCTTACTGCCATCTGCTCTTCGGTTAACTCAAACAACATAGTAATAGATTTAAATTAATTTACAAAAGTAGTTGTAAAATTTACTTTTAACTGTTGTTCAACACCTAATTTAGCGGTAATGTTTTTAATGACTAAAATTATTTTGGGTATTATGTCAGGTTCATCTTTAGATGGGTTAGATATAGGGGCGTTTAAATTTAATTTCTCAAAAAATGTGTGGGCTTTTGAAATTATTGCATTTAAAACTTTCGCCATTCATGAAAAATTAAAATCGCAATTAATTATTGCAGACAAACTTGAAAAAACAGAGCTAAATGAGCTTGATATTTTATACGGAAAATTTATTTCAGAATGTATTATTGAGTTTACAAATGAGCATAATTTAAACCCAGAATTAATCGGAGTTCATGGGCATACTGTTTTTCATGAGCCCAAAAAAGGCTTTTCACTTCAGTTAGGTAATGGAAAAGTAATAGCAGAAAAAACAAAAATTACTACAGTCTCCGATTTTAGAAATGAAGATATTCAAAAAGGTGGACAAGGTGCTCCTTTAGTGCCAATAGGAGATAATCTTCTTTTTAAAGATTATGATGCTTGCATTAACCTTGGAGGAATTGCAAACGTTACTCTTAAAGAATCTAAAGTAGCATTTGATATTTATTACTGTAATCGAGCTTTAAATTACCTTGCTAACAAATTGGGATTCGAGTATGATAAAAACGGATCCCTTTCCCGAAAAGGAAAAAATAACAAAGAGCTGCTTATTGAATTAAACAGAATAAAATATTTAAAGTTAAAGGGCCCGAAATCCCTAAATAATCAAGATTTTGAAAAATTTTTAATCCCGATTTTTAACCAATTTAAAAATGACAAAACCGAGAATTTATTAAGAACCTACATTGAGTTTTTAGCTGATTTAATTGCATTTAGTGCAACAAATTGCAAAAATATTTTAGTTACAGGAGGTGGTGCGCATAATTCATTTTTCATGGAAATTCTTCGTAAAAAAACAAATTCAACCACCAAGGTTCCTGAACCAATAATTACAGATTCTAAAGAAGCCTTAATTTTTGCTTTTATGGCATTCTTAAAAAAAGAAGGCAAAACCAATATAATATCCTATTATACAGGAGCATACAGTGATTCTTCAGCTGGAAAAGTAGATTTTCCTAAAGGTTGATATTATATTGAGGTTTTTTTCTTTTCGGGGGAGCAAAAAACTTACTTTTGCCGCCTTGTTAAATCCTGAAAATCCATAATGCATGAAAGATTTACTCGAAAAATTTGAGAATAAATCTCCTGAAATTGTTTTTGAATGGTCTGATACCGAAACAGAAGCAAAAGGATGGGTTGTAATTAACTCTCTTAGAGGAGGCGCTGCTGGCGGCGGAACAAGAATGAGGCTTGGACTAGACAAAAGAGAAGTAGAATCTTTAGCCAAAACAATGGAAGTAAAGTTTACTGTTGCCGGCCCACCTATTGGGGGAGCAAAATCAGGAATTAACTTTAATCCAGCAGACCCAAGAAAAAAAGGCGTGTTAGAAAGATGGTACAAGGCCATTACACCACTCCTTAAAAATTATTATGGTACAGGTGGAGATTTAAACGTTGATGAGATTCATGAAGTAATTCCAATTACAGAATCATGCGGTGTTTGGCACCCACAAGAAGGTGTACTAACGGGACATTACAACCCAACTGAGCCCCAAAAAATAAAAAAAATAGGTCAGCTTAGAAATGGAGTTGTAAAGGTTATTGAAAACCCAAACTTCTCGCCTGATGTAAAAAGGAAATTCACAATTGCTGATATGATTACAGGCTATGGTGTGGCCGAATCTGTTAAACATTATTACAAAGTTTACGGTGGTAAATTAGAGGGCAAAAGAGTTATTGTGCAAGGTTGGGGAAATGTTGGTTCTTCAGCAGCTTATTTTTTAGCTAAAGATGGAGCAAGTATTGTTGGAATTATCGACCGAGAAGGTGGCTTGATAAAAGAGGATGGTTTTTCGTTTGAGGAAATACGCCAACTCTTTTTGCATAAGGAAGGAAATAAATTAATCAATCAGGATATGCTTTCTTTTGAGGAAGTAAATTCAAAAATATGGGATGTAAAATCTGAGGTATTTTTGCCTTGTGCAGCTTCAAGACTTATTACCCAAGATCAAACAGATAGAATGATAAAAGCCGGTTTAGATGTTGTTTCTGCTGGCGCAAATGTTCCTTTTGCTGATCCTGAAATATTTTTTGGTCCTATTGCAGATTATACAGACAATCATGTAAGTGTAATACCAGATTTTATTTCAAATTGCGGTATGGCAAGAGTATTTGGCTATTTAATGCAAGATAATATTGAATTAACAGATGAGGCAATCTTCTCTGATACTTCAAATACAATTCTTCAAGCCATCGAAAGAACTTACCAAACAAAAAACTCAAAAACTGGTATTGCAAAAACAGCTTTTGAATTAGCCTTAAAACAATTATTATAACCTCATTTTTATTTCGCTATGTACATTTTAATGGTCGTTGTGTTTGTAATTGGGTACTTTGCCATTGCCTTAGAACACAACATAAAAGTAGATAAAGCTGCATCTGCTCTATTTATTGGAGCTGCCACTTGGACAGTTTATGTTTTTGGTGCCGACACAATTTTAAACGTTGACCTCTCCCTTTCAGTTAACGAAATTCTAAAAAACGGTACACCTCTTCTCACCAACTTAAAAGCTTATTTCTTAGAAAATAAAAGCTACGAGTCACTAGGAGATACAAGTATCTTAAATCACTTTATTGTTCATGAGTTAGAGCATCATTTGGTAGAAATTTCCGAAATACTCTTCTTCCTTTTAGGAGCAATGACTATTGTAGAGCTTATCGACGCTCATGAAGGATTTTCGGTTATTACCAAAAAAATAAAAACCACCAAAAAGGTTACCCTTATTTGGTTGTTATGCTCAATTGCCTTTTTCTTTTCTGCTGTTTTAGATAACCTTACTACAGCCATTGTAATGAGTGCGCTGCTTAAAAAATTAATTAATGACAAAAAAGACATCTGGCTTTTTGGAGGCATGATTGTTATTGCCGCAAATGCTGGTGGGGCTTGGTCGCCAATTGGAGATGTAACAACTATTATGTTATGGATTGGAGGCCAAATTACCGCAGGAAACATCATTTTAAAGGTTATCGGCCCATCAATGATTTGTATGCTAGTTCCTCTTATTGTTTTCAGTTTTACACAAAAAGGTTATATCACTTCGCCTGAAAATACCGATGATGAAGATGATAATCCAATAACAGAAAAACAACGAAATATAATTTTTGCACTTGGAGTTGTAGCCTTATTATTTGTACCAGTTTTTAAAACTGTTACTCACCTCCCTCCTTTTATGGGTATTTTATTTGGGTTATCTGTTCTTTGGATTGTAACTGAAATAATGCATCGAGACAAAAGTTCTAGAGACAGAAAAGAATATTCTGTTATAGGTGTTTTAACCAAAATTGATGTTCCAAGTGTTTTATTCTTTTTAGGAATATTAGCTGCAGTTGCAAGCTTACAATCTGCGGGTCAGCTAAATCAATTGGCTTTATTTTTAGATAATTCTTTAGGCGATAATTTTGGTGTAGATGGAAAAATCTACGCTTTAAATATCATTATTGGTCTATTGTCTTCTATTGTTGATAATGTTCCTCTTGTGGCTGCCGCCATGGGAATGTACCCTTTAACACTTTATTTCCAAGACCATGTTTTTTGGGAGTTTTTAGCCTACTGTGCAGGAACTGGAGGAAGCTGTTTAATAATTGGTTCTGCTGCTGGGGTTGCCATGATGGGGATATTGAAAATAGACTTTGTTTGGTATCTAAAAAACATCTCTTGGTTAGCATTAATAGGCTATTTATCTGGAGCTGTATCCTTTATTTTATTTGCTTAATTCAAATTAACATTCTAGTGTGGAATTTTTGTTGAATTAAGCCAACAATTGCCCGTTGGTTAATGGATATTTGTTAATGGCGAAATATATCGCAATGCTAATTCGTTAATTATCAAAAATGATCAATTCAATTTTATTGCAAATAAACATGGCTCAAGGCAATGCCGAGGCCGCGGCTGAATCTGCTGAACAAATCCCTACAGAGGTAACCATTTCGGTATTAGAGTTAATTGCAGGTGGAGGCTGGTATATAATGGTTCCGCTAGGAATATTATCTGTTATTGCCATTTATATTTTTATTGAAAGGTTTCTGGCAATCAGAAAAGTAGACAAGGAAGATCCTACCTTTATGAATCAAATCAAAGATTTTATTATTGAAGGTAAAATTGATTCAGCCAAAAACTTATGTAAAGACACCATGAGTCCATTTGCCAAAATGATTGAAAAAGGAATTTTAAGAATTGGTAAGCCTCTTGGTGATATTACAACTGCAGTTGAAAATGTTGGTAAACTCGAAATTTACAAATTAGAAAAAAGCTTATCAACTTTGGCGACAATTGCTGGAGCTGCACCAATGATTGGTTTCTTAGGAACGGTAATAGGAATGATAAATACTTTTCACCAAATGTATACTGCCGGAAATAGCGTTGAAATAGACCAGCTTTCGGGAGGAATTATGCAGGCTATGGTAACAACAGCTGCTGGGTTGATAATTGGAATTATTGCTTACGTAGGTTATAATGTTTTGGTAGCTAGAGTAGAAAAAGTGGTTTACAAAATGGAATCTGCCACCATTGAATTTATGGACCTTTTGCAGGAGCCAGCTTAAAAATAACATTATGGGTATTAAAACCAGAAATAAAGTTGATGTATCATTTAGCATGTCTTCAATGACAGATATAGTGTTTTTATTGTTGATATTTTTCATCATTGCATCAACCCTGATAACACCCAATGCTTTAAATATTTTACTTCCTCAATCATCTCCCTCGAGGGCAAAAAAACAACCGGCAACTATTGAAGTTACAAGTGATGGCATTTATGCTTTGAATGGAGAAATAGTTAGTTTTAGTGAAATTGAGCCTAAATTAAAAGCTCAATTAAATAGCAAGGATGAAAATAATCAGGGAATAGTTTTGAAGGCAGATAAGAATGTGGCACTAGAATACGTTGTAAAGGTTATGGATATCGCAAATAAGAACCATTACAAAATGGTATTGGCAACTAAAGGAGGAAAATAAATTGGCAACCAAGCAATTCACATCAGAAGAAAGATATGGCATAATTGGAACAGTTTTGTTTCATGTTCTACTATTAATTGCTTTCTTGTTGCTTGGATTAACTAGCATGGATCCTCCACCTGATAATGGCGTTTTACTGAATTTTGGAACAAGTGATGTTGGCAGTGGAGAAATTCAACCAGATGAAAGTACTTCAAACCCAATAGTTCCTGAAAACCCTGATGAGGTTGATGCGGTGCCAGAAGAAGTTCAAGAAGTTACTGAAGAAGTAATAACCCAAGATGAAGTTGAAACTGTAAAAATTACCGAAGAAAAAGAGAAGGAAGAACCTGTTGAGGAAAAGCCCGAAATATCAGATCAATTAAAGCAAACACTAAGTAATGCTTTTAATAAGAAAACAAACTCAGGCAGCGAGGGAGATGATAATGTGGCAGGCGACAAAGGAAAAACAGAAGGAACAAAAGAAGGTACAGATTACGATGGCGAAGCTGGAGGCGGCGGAAACGGAATTAGCTACAATTTAGGAGGCAGAAAACACCTTTCACTTCCTCGCCCAATAGACAACTCGCAAGAAGATGGTATTGTAGTGGTTACTATTATTGTTGATAGAGCTGGAAATGTTATTAGCGCAACTCCTGGAGCTAGAGGCTCAACAACTACAAGTTCATCGCTTTTGAAAAAAGCCAAGGAAGCAGCTTTGAAGGCCAAATTTTCTGCCAACCCATCAGCTGCCGAAGAACAAAAAGGTACCATCAAATACGTTTTTCTATTAAAATAATGAAATACCAAGAGGTATTAGATTATTTATATGCCCAGCTTCCAATGTTTCAACGCATAGGAAAAAGTGCATTTAAAAAAGACCTCACCAATACAATTGCCCTTTGCAATATACTTGATAACCCACACAAAAAATTTACGAGTATTCATATTGCTGGCACCAATGGAAAGGGTTCTGTTTCTCATTTATTAGCTTCCGCTTTGCAAGAAAATGGATATAAAACAGGTTTATATACTTCGCCTCACCTTAAAGACTTTAGAGAAAGAATAAAAATTAATGGTGAAATAATATCAGAAAATACTGTTATTGATTTTGTAAATAAATTCAAAAATGAGTTTGAAAAGATAAAACCATCTTTTTTTGAATGGACAGTAGCGCTGGCTTTTTACCACTTCAACAACCAAAAAGTAGACATAGCAATTATAGAAACTGGCATGGGTGGACGACTTGACTCAACCAATGTGATAAACCCAATTATATCTGTAATAACAAATATTGGTTATGACCATACAGAGTTTTTAGGAGATACTTTAGAAAAAATTGCAGGAGAAAAAGCCGGAATAATAAAATTAAATACACCAATTGTAGTAGGAAGAAAACAAAATGAAACTACTAAGGTTTTTGTGCAAAAGGCTAAAGAATTAAAAGCTTCATTATTTTTTGCTCAAGATATGGAATCACCATTGTTAAAAACAGATTTGCAAGGTGGTTACCAAAAAGAAAACCTGCAAACAGCATTTGCAGCCTTAAAAATAATTCAACCTGAATTTAACATCGATTTAGACAAAGCTTTAGCAGGCTTTATTAAAGTTTATGCCAATACTAACTTTAGTGGAAGATGGCAAACCATAAATAATAACCCAAAAACAATTTGCGATGTTGGCCACAACGAAGAAGGCATTAAGTGGGTTCTAGAAAATTTAAAATCAGAAAAATTCGAAAATCTGCATTTTGTTCTCGGCATGGTTAGCGATAAGGAACATGATAAAATATTAAACTTATTGCCCAAAAGTGCCCGATATTATTTCTGCAAACCAAATGTTCCAAGAGGCCTTGATGCTGAAATTCTAATTTCTAAAGCTAAAAATTTCAATTTGCAAGGAAATGTATACAAATCAGTAAAAAGCGCCTTAAAAGCTGCCCAATCAAACGCAATGCAAAACGATTTGGTTTTAGTTGGTGGAAGCACCTTTGTTGTTGCTGAGGCTTTGTAACAAAACTAGAAAAATTTCGGGTAAAAAAAAACCTCGCTAAAAGCAAGGTTTAAATTTTAAGTGGGAACTACTGGATTCGAACCAGTGACCCCCTGCTTGTAAGGCAGGTGCTCTGAACCAACTGAGCTAAGCTCCCTAAATTGGGGATGCAAATGTAAAAGTAATTTTGTAAAAAACAATAATTATTTTTTATTACCCAAAAATAATTAACCCAAAAACTACAACAAGTGCAATACATGCATAAACAATGGCAAATTCTTTTGCTCCTTCGTCGTATCTTTCTTCTTGGTGGTTATTGTGATCTGCTGTCATTTAATTTTTTTTTTACAAATTTAAAATTCTAAAAAGAAGGTTTGGCTTTTATTCAACTGTTTTTAAGAAGTTTTTTTCTTATTGCGTTTATCTGATCTGCAATAAATTTAAACCCATTAAAGTATAATGAGAAAATTAACAAAATTGTAAAGGCCCAAATTACCAATAAATTAGCGTTATAGGTAAATAACTTAAATCCAAAAATGGTTTTTATTGGCGTAAAATAAGGTGCCCTAAAATGATTCGACTCTACATAAATAATATTCTCTCTTTGTAAAAGTTTATCTCCAATCCTTACTATTTTTTTTACTTCATTTCTATTGGTTAAAATATTACTTAAACTTTCGTTTTTATTATTTAGCCGCAAATTATTAAAATAGTCTGGGTTGTCTTCATTATCCTTAACCATCTGCATAATTTGAAAATCTTTTGCTGAAACTAGTTTGTTGTAAAGCTTATTGTAATAGCCCTTTATAGAATTTAAATAGGCGTTAATTTTAAAATAAAGACCTTTTGAATAATAATTTCCTTTTAAGGAGTCTAATTCTTGTAAATAGAAAAAACCAGTTTGATCTGAATGATTTTTTATTTCACTTAATATTAAAGACTTACTGCTTTCAACCGATTCGGCATTTTTCGGATTTTCATAATGGGTGTAAATATCTCTATTGGCATTATCGAGTTCCGAAATCCAATAATTTTTCATGTAATGAGCATGCGTAATTTCTTTGTTTAAGGTGTAAAACTCCTTCTCAAAATCATTGTGCACAAATTGATTTACAGCCAATGCCTCAAAAGCCCATCTCGAAATCATAACCTCTCCTATTATTGGCACTTTATCTTGGGAGGTAGCACTTGGATTTAATTCTTCAAAAGGTACCAATACTCCACTAAATATAATTTGGGGAATAATTAAAAATGGAATTAAAATATACACTGTAACCACAGATTTTAAACTTGCAGAGATATTTAAGCCCAACACGTTGCTAAATGCTGCAGCAGAAAACAGCACCAACCAATAATCCCAAACCATGTTTTTAACCCCTAAAACATAGTTACCTATTACGATAAAGCTTAGCATTTGAATAGCAGATAACCCAAATAGGTAAATGATTTTAGAGTTGAAATAACTAAATTTATTTAGGTTTAAAAACGCTTCTCTTCTTCTAATTTTTCTATCTCTAATAATTTCTTCTGCAGAAACACTAAGGCCCAAAAAGAGAGATACAACAACCGAAATGAATATATAAACTGGAATATTAGAATTATCAAAATAATTGTAATATCCCAAACTTGATGAATCTGTTGGAAAGTATTTTAGAAAATAAGAAAGCAATAATGCTAAAAAAGGTGCTTCTAAAAAATTGATTAAAACGTATTGTCTATTTCTAATTTTTGAAAGCACATCTCTTTTAAGAAATACACTAAACTGAACAAAGGCATTTGGTTTTACAAAATTATTTTCTGGAACAATTGACTCAAATTCAATTCTTTCAATAGTTGGTTCAACTTCTTTTTTATAGTATTCAAACCATTTTTTTGGAGCTATACTTCGGTTTTTAGTAACATTCCCATAATTATCTAAAACCTTAGATTCAATAATTTCAAAAACAACCTCTGGATTAACATTTCCGCAAACAGGGCATTCGTTCTCTTCGCTTTTGGCGTGATCTACTTTTCGCTTAAAATAATTTAAACTTTCAAGTGGATTTCCATAAAAAATAGGATAGCCGCCAATATCAAGAATTATTAATTTATCAAACATCTTAAAAATGTCTGACGAAGGTTGATGAATCACCACAAAAATGAGTTGACCTTTTAAACTCAGCTCTTTTACAAAATCGATAATATTTTCTGAATCTTGAGATGATAAACCTGATGTTGGTTCATCTAAAAACAAAACTTTTGGCTTGCGTATTAACTCTAATGCTATGTTTAGGCGTTTTCTTTGTCCTCCTGAAATTATTTTATCTAATGGGCTTCCAACTCTTAAATGAGAAGCTTCAGATAAACCTAAAGTAGATAATAAATCATGAACTTTTTCCTTTATTTCCTCATCAGAAAGTTGGGCAAAACATAATTTAGAATTGTAAAATAAATTTTGAAAAACCGTAAGTTCATCAATTAGCAAATCATCTTGCGAAACATAACCAATAACCCCTTCTATTTCATCTTTTTGGTGATGAACATCAAACCCATTTATGGTAACCTTACCATTTGATGGAATTAAGTTTCCGTTTAAAACATTAAGCAATGTTGATTTTCCTGAGCCGCTGCCGCCCATTATGCCAACCATGGTGCCAATTTGCTCCGAGATATTTACACTTCTAACGCCTTTGTTTCCTGTTTTAAAGGTGTATTCTAAGTCTTCGGCATTTAAAACTACCTTTTCTACTTCTGCCGCATTAATAAAGTGCGATTTTAAAATACTGAAGTACAAAAGGTGCCCATCACTTGATGTAAGTTTTGAGCCTGGTGTGAATGAATAAGTTCTATTTGGACTAATTATATGTCCATTTAAACTTAAGCCAGCCCTAAAATATTTCAGAAATAAAAATGGAACATCAGGTATGTTTAATAGCAAAAGCTTTTCTCTAAAGCCATGAGCATTTAGGCTTTTATAATCTTCATCACTTCCGCTAATATTGGTTTGGCAAGTATCATCTACAAAAAGCAAATTGTTATTTGGCGGAATATTATTCTCTGTAGCGGTTAAAAAACTCAATACATCATCAACATACTCATTGTTTATATTAAGTTTTTCGGCTAAAATTAAAAATACTGGGAGGGCTTTTTCTTTTCTTTTTAAATCTACCAATACGTACTCCATTAACCTAACAAAAACCATAAGTTTTTGCCTGAGATTAAGTCCTCCATTAAGTAATTCGGCTAATTGATAAACTCTTTTATAATCGAAAGGAGCTATTTCAATTTGATTTTCTTCTACCGAAATTTGGTAGGCACTTTCCATCAAATTATCGTAAATTTTGATGTATTTGGGCATGTCGGCAGCAGAAATCTCTTGGTTTAAATACCATTGCACAAGACTCTTGCGCGCCATTAAGTTTTTTATTTTTTCTTCTAAGTTTTCTTGAAGTTGAGCAAAAGGTAATACGAGTTTTTGAGATGTAAAATTTTCGATATTGGACAGCATTGCCAATAACTCAATCATTACTTTTAAAAGTGGCTCATTCATGTTTTTGGGTAATGAAACTGCAATATATAAATAAGCCTAAAACATTATTTACAATCTCTCAAGTTGTTAGAAACTTCCTTTAGTGTAAAAGTTTTGTTTTCGGGTAAAAAGGCTGAATTAATGTAATTTAATAGGTTGGTTATTTCAGCTTCGGTTAAAAGTGGATTACTTGGCATTTTTTCGTTATAAACTTTTCCATTTACCATAATTTCACCCTCCATTCCATTCATGATAATGCAAGCTATTCTCTCTCTATTTTCTTTTATATAATCTGCATTTGTTAATGGTGGATAAAGTCCTTTTAGTCCGTTTCCATCTATACCATGACAGTTTTGGCACTTCTCTACATAAACTTCTTTACCAGGATTAGGCAATGGGTTACAGGCACCAAATAACCCAACAATTAAAAATAAACTACTTAAGTTTTTCGTCATTTTTAAGCAATGCCTTTAGCTCTCTTTTAAGTTTTTCAACTGCTTGTGGCTGAGTTCCATCATAATAACCTCTAATATGATTATTGGGATCTATTAGCACAAATGCTCCACTATGAATGTAACCTCCTGGTGAGTTTGGGTCTTCAGCAGCCGAAGCCAAATAACTTTCGGCAATGCCATAAATATCTTCTTTACTTCCTGTAACAAAATTCCATTTGGGAGCAGAAACTTCAATTTTTGAAGCGTAATTTTTTAATACTTCAACAGAGTCATGTCTAGTATCTATTGTATGGGATAAGAATTTTACTCTTTCTTCTCCTTCAAAATCATCATATAAAATGAGCATATTCTTAGTCATTACCGGGCAAATAGTTGGACACGAGGTAAAAAAGAAATCGGTTATGTAATAGGAATTGGCAAAAGTTTTTTGGGTTACTTCATTTCCATCTTGGTTGGTAAAAGAAAAATTAGGAATAGTGTGGTAAATTGTATCAACAACAACTTTTCCGTCAACTTCCTTTTCAATGGGCTCTCTAGGCCCTAAAATTGGTAAATTATTCTCACTTTTATATTCAACACAACTTGTTTGAAATATTGCGGAAATTAATACGATTAAGCTAAACAAGGAAAATCTCATATTTTTTACTTCGGGAAAATAATAAGTTTTAAAGCGACTGCCAACATTAGAAATCCGAAAATTCTTTTTACTAAAACCTGATCTAAACTTAAAGATATTTTCGAACCAAAATAGCCACCAAGCACAAAAGCTCCTGCTATAATTAACCCGTATTTAATATTTAGGTTGCCTGTTTTATAGTAATTCCAAGCTGCTAAGATTCCAATTGGCAAAAGCATTAAACCCAAAGAAGTTCCTTGTGCTTGGTGCTGGGTCATGCCTAAAAAGAATACCAAAGCAGGAACTATAATTATTCCTCCACCAACTCCAAACATTCCGCTTAAAACGCCTGCCGCTATACCAATAATAATTAAAGCTAAAATGTCCATCAATTTCATGTTAAAAATCGAGGCCGAAAGATAAATGAACTCTTGGATCTAAAACTTTTCCATCTTCAATTCCATAACCATAATCTAGTCTTCCGAAATAACCCCATAATTTCGACCTAAGTCCAACTCCATAAGAACCAACAATTGGGTTTTTCTTGTTGTCCAGCCTAACAGTAACAGGTCCATCAATAATTTCAACTGTGTTGAAAGTGTTTTCATCTGAGAATGGGTTTTGACCTGTCCAAGCGGTTCCAACATCTGTAAAACCAACAATTTGAAAGTTACCCCAAAACTCAGATTTAATAGGCTTGTTGGCAAAGTATTTAAAAATAGGCCATCTAATTTCATTGTTAACTAGCGCAAAACTATTACCGTTTCTAATGTTTTGTTGAAACCCTCTCATGTTGGTGGCAATTGCCTGGAAGTAATAATTTTGGTCTTGGGCAATTCTAGTATCAGGATTAAATTTTGGATTATCTGGATCTTGAGAAAGTGTAAACCAGTTGTCTACAGCACCCAAATAATAAACCAATTTTCTGTTTCCAAAAGAGGTACTTCCAGCAAACCTAAAGGCCCAAATTAAATCTCTATGAATTTTTTGGTAATGCCTGAAATCAACTCCAACAATATTTATATCTGTTTGAAAGTCGTCAATTTGCTGATATCTTTCGTAAAATATTTTCCAACGGCTTCCATTGTAAAGATTTAAACCTCTGTCTATTACATTATCAAAAACCAATTCAAATTTAGCTCCCATCCAGTTGATATAAGTATCTGGTGCTTGAAGCGCCCGTCTGTCTGTGCTTAAAACAATATTTCTATCGTTTCTTAAACTCAAGGTAGAGCGCAACCCAATTACCTCGTTAAAAGCATAATTTAAATCGTACTTAAGTTGATGAATAACAACTTTGTATACAGATGTATTTCCGGCTGAAATAATTCCTTGCCTTTGTAATGAGTATTTTTTATCAAGTCTACCTAATCTGTTTTCTAAACTAAAAAAGAACTCTCGATTGTTGTTATTAAAAGCATACCTCAACCCTCCTACTACTTTATAATCTTCAAATAAATCGTACAATTCTACTTTGGCAACTGTACCCATTCCAGGGTTTGTCCAAGGTCCACCATTAAAAGGCTGGTAAATTTGGTTGGCAAAATCGAAATCTACTGTGGTTATTAAATCTGAAGCTACAAAATTTAAAAAGTAATTTCGCTGTTGCGGAAGCTCAACCTCGTCGGTTAAATTGGATTTGTCTGTTTTTGACTTTAAGGTAATAAACCTTGAATTAGTTGGTATATTTTCTTGTTGAGCCTTTTTGGTTGGAGTTGTATTTTCATCAAATTGATAATTATCGATATCAATTACAGACTCGGTCTGGTTATCCTCAAAAACTTTTACCCTTGTATAAATAAGCTTTTGCTCATCGGTATTTGCAGTATTTTCTTTGGGTTTTGATTCTTCTATTTTTTGAAGTTCAGATTCTCTAAACTTTGTCAAGTCTAATTTATAACCCAAAGGAGTAATAGTTTCAGACTTGCTTAAACTATACATTTTGTATTTGTTGTTGATTGTTAAAGCTTGGGCATAATTCTCACTATTTACAGGAAAGTACTGTCGTTGAATATTTCTTTTGTAGTTGGTTACAGGATTTGTGTTGGGAAAATACCTGTAATTAATGGTGGTATCAATAGAAGCAATAGCACTATCTATTGTTACCAAGTATCTATTAAAAACTCCATTTTCATCACTAACCCAAGTGTAATCATCTTTTTTTATTTGACTTGCATAAAACTCATCAATATTGGGAGTGTTAGATAATCTTTCAAGTTGTTTCGATTTACTATTCAAATCAATGGTAAACACATCCCAATTATCAACCTTGTTATTGTAAGCGTCTTCTCTAGGGTTTGTATTTAAGGTATCCGCTTGACGGTTTGAAGAAAAAATAATTTTAGTGTCATTATCAATAAACCTTGGATGTTTATCATCAAAAATATCATTGGTAATTTGCTCAATTACATTGCTCGATAATTTTAAGGTGTAAATATCTGATTGGCTTTTTTGCACCGCCGACATCACAAGGTAATCTCCTGTAGATGAGAAAGTAGCATCATAAACTTTATCTACCTTAAAAATTTCTCTCCAAATAGTTTTCTTGTCTTCAAGGTTGTAAAAGCCCAACATTGGTTTGCCCTTTTTTTCTGTAACGATGGCCATTATTTTTCCATCAGGATGCCATGCTAAAATTGGTTGTTTGTAATCGTTAATTCTATCTAACTTATAACCCTTTTTATAAACCTTCTTCTTTTTTTCTTTCTCAGAATTGTACAAATACACTTTGGTTTTACCCAATTTATTTGTTGTAAATCCTCCAAAAGTTTCATCTGTATTGATTGTCCATTGGTCGTAAACTATAGTTTTCCTGGTTTTAATAGGTTCTGCTTCTACAATTGGATCTTCGGCTACCTCATCTTCAATTTCATAACGCACTTTGTAATACAATTGGCTTTCGTCAATCAATTCATTTAACCCAACACCAAGAACAAACAAAAATCCGCTTTCAATATTTTTACTAACCCTCGCCATGTATAAAATATTGGGTATAACAGCTTGGCCATAAACTTCGGCAATGTAATTCCAAAGGGAGTGCCCAGCTATTTCTGCATCTTTTTCAGAAAGTCTATTGTACTTTTTGAATCTTCCAGATATTATAGCATCGCGTAAGTAACCATCCATAGAAACATTCCATGGATTGGCGGCATAAGAAACTAAACCTTTTGTGTACCAATCTGGAATTGAAAGCAGAGCCGAATTTTTTATTACTTCTTTCCAGTTTTCTCCAAACATCATTTGATTTACCATTATTGAGGCTACTCCTCTGCTTATTTGGTTTTCGAAGCTTTCGTAATCTCCATTGAAATAGAGGAATATTTTATTGCCTGAAATGTGGGTTACACCGCCCATTCCATTTTGGTCGTCGTTAATACCAATATTACTTTGGCGAAAATCGCTGATGTTTGTATAAATTAAAAAGTAAAGCTTTGTATTAAGATAATAATCGAGGAATTTTTGTTGCTGGTAAACTATTTTAGGAGTGGTTTTGGCTGCGAAATCAGCTGCTTTTTTGCCTTCTGGATAGAAGTAATATTCAAAATTTTGAAACCGATAATATGTCCAAAAAAACTCTTCGTATTGAACTCGATTTTTTCCAAAAGTTTGGTTTAAGCCATTGTAAAATTGGGCATAGGAGTTTATGGTAAAAAATAAACCAGCAACTATTAAAATTAATTTACCCAAAAGCCTCATGAATAATGTAAAAGTAATGAAAGTTTGAACCTACAAAAACTAATAAAACAACCAATAAAAAAAATTATTGTTTTGAAGCTTATTGTTCTTGTTGCTCATATCCTTCCGGAATTCCAATTGCATCAACTGGAGGGCATTTTTTTTGTTTAAACTGATTCAGGAAAATAAACCTTAGTGAAAAAATAACAGGTTTATAATTAGAAGAAAAATATGGAAGGGTAAAGTCTACTCCATCCCAAGGTAAAACGTTCAATAATGAAGTTTTAACCGATGGTATAATTAACAACCTATCTGAGTATTTGTAGCCCAAACCAAATTTGTAAGTTAACTCTGCCCTTGTTCTTGGTGCAAATTTTTGTGTGCTCATTAAACTTGGTTGCACATCATTTCGATTGGCTAAAAAGGCCCATTCCGCCAAAAAGCCAAAAGAGTTCTGCAAAAAGATCTTTTGTTTTAAAGGTACTATGTTGCTGATATTGAAAAATAAAGATGCATAATGATCTGAAAAAGTATTCTGCCCTGAGCTTACCGGAATAGATAAATCTGAGATATTTAAAGATTCATCAAATTTTTCAATGCCTGCATAATTTTTATAAGCCAATCCGTAGTCTAAGTACCTAAAAAAGTATAGATTGTTGATTATTTTATACCTACCTACCTCAGCATAAGCCCTTAAATTTCCTCGCTCAGCAAAAGTGCTTTGCAAGATAGTGTCGTTATTTTGAGACAGTATTATTGTTTTTTCTTGTGGATTAACAAGGTGGTGAGTTAAACCTGGCCCAAAAAACCAGCCTTTTTGATTATACCTTGGTGGTTTTGGAAAAGGATCTTGAGGCTTCTTTTTGTATTGGCCAAAAACAGAAAACCCAATTAGTAAGAAAATAAATACAGTAAAAAATCTTGTCATTAAATAAACTCTAAAATCTTTTTCTCAACTTCCTCAGAATCCCAATTGGCTTCAATGTTAGGGGTTTCCATTACTTTTTTCATTATTTCTTCTTGATGCATTCCTTGTTTCCAAGCATCAGAATACCGAATGCTAGAAAATGTTACCTGACTGTACAATGGCATCCATTTATCTGGATATTTTTCTGAAAATCGTTTTTCTATTTTTTTCTGCAACAAAAACTTTGGATCAGCAACATAATCTCTCATCACATAATAATTGTGTAATGATAAATCTTGAACTGCATCACCATCAGGTTTTCTTTGTTTTTCGTATTCGGCAAAAACCTTTGGCCAATCTTCGTTGTGTTTATCCATCAAATCATTCAACACAGTGCAATCTTCGAAACCAGAATTCATGCCTTGCCCGTAAAATGGAACTGTGGCATGAGCTGAATCACCCATTAAAGCCACTTTGCCTTTTGTCCAAGGAAAACATCTAATAATTGCTAAAGATGAAAGAGGATGAGAATGCCAATCTGAAACCAAATTTGGCATCATATCATAAAAATCTGGAAAAGTTTCTTTGAAAAATTTATCTACTGCATCATCTGTTTTTAAACTTTCGAAGGAGTTTTCACCTTCCATTGGCATAAACAGTGTACAAGTAAAAGAACCATCTTCATTAGCTAATGCAATAAGCATAAATCTGCCACGTGGCCAAATATGAAGTTTGTCTTTGTCCATTTTGTAAGAACCATCTTCATTTGCAGGCAACAATAATTCTCGGTATCCATCAGCAATATAGCGCTGTTCATAGTTAAATCTATCAAGCTTTTGAAAACCATTATACCTAACTGCAGAAAAAGCTCCGTCTGCAGCAAAAACAACATCGGCCTTATCTTTTAAAATACCACCTGTTTCGGTGTTTTCTAAGGTTACTTCACCTTCTTGCAGGTTTACATCGATACATTTATGGTTGTAAAAAATTTGGGCATTCCCGTGTTTTTCAGCAAGCGTCATCATACGAGCATTTACACCGCCTCTTGAAACAGAATAAATTGCCTCACCTTCTTTTCCGTATGGTTGATAAACTTCAGAACCATCTAAATTATGCATTTGTCTTCCGTGCATGGCAATAGCAATTTCTCTTATCTCGTCGCCTACATCAACCGTATCGAGTGCTTTCCAGCCTCTATTAGAAAGAGCTAGGTTAATTGATTTTCCTGCCGAAATTTCTGCTTTTCTAATATCAGATCGTCTTTCGTAAATGGTTACTTTATAACCTCTTTTGGAAAGGTAAACAGCCCATAATGACCCTACTAAACCTGCTCCAACTATAATTGCTTTTTTTTCCATTTTATTGAATTGCGCGTTCTAAAATTTTTCCAAATTGGTAAATGTCTTCAAATGAATTGTACAAAGGCACGGGAGCCATTCTAATAACATTAGGTTCTCTCCAATCTGTAATTACCCCATTTTTCATTAAATAATCGAAAAGTTCTTTACCTTTTCCATGACAGTAGATTGACAATTGAGCACCTCTTTTTGTTTCATCTTTAGGCGTAATAATTTCAAACGATACATCAGTGGCATGGTTAGAAATTTCTTTAATTACAAATTGCAAATAGTTGGTAAGAAGTTTTCGTTTAGCAACCATATTTTCAAAACCTGCCTCAGAAATAATATCTAATGATGCTTTGAAAGGAGCCATAATAAATACAGGAGCATTGTTAAGTTGCCATCCTTCTGCAGATTTTATGGGTTGAAAGCCTTTCTCCATTAAAAACCGATTTTCTTTTTCGTGTCCCCACCAACCTGCTAAACGAGGAAGTTCTGAATTTTGGGAATGTTTCTCATGAATAAAAACTCCAGATACACTTCCTGGACCTGAATTTAAATATTTGTAAGAACACCATGCAGCAAAATCTACATTCCAATCGTGTAGTTTTAGTTCTACGTTTCCTGCTCCATGTGCCAAATCGAATCCACAAATAGCGCCTACTTGGTGAGCCGCCTCTGTAATTTTATGCATATCGAATAGTTGACCAGAGTAATAGTTAACTCCTCCAATCATTACGCATGCTATTTCATCTCCATGAGTTTTTATTGTCTCAATTATTTTCTCATCATCAATTAAAACTTCGCCTTCGTTTGGCCAAACCTCTAAAATATGATCTTTAGGATTTAAGCCTCTTGCTTTTAAATGAGTTTCCAAAACATATTGATCTGAAGGGAAAGCTTTAGCTTCACACAAAATCTTATTTCGTTTGCCTTGTGGGCGAAAAAAGGTGGTTAACAACAAGTGCAGGTTTACCGAAAGACCATTCATCGCAACTACTTCTTTGTTGGTTGCCCCAACAAGTTTTGCCATCTGGTCGGTTAAAATTTCATGGTACGAAAACCATGGGTTTTTGGCTTCAAAATGTCCTTCAACGCCGTATTTACCCCAATCATTCAACTCTTGTTGAAGATAATCTTGCGTTCTTTTGGGTTGAAGGCCAAGTGAGTTTCCTGTATAGTAAAGTACGTTTTTGTTGTTATGCTGCGGAAAAAGAAATTGACTTCTAAACCTTGCCAATTTATCTTCAGAATCCATTTTTTTTGCAAAATCTGCACTAAAATCAAACTCAACCATTATTGCTTTTTTTGTTGGGGTAAAAGTACACAAAGGCTACGAAGTTTATTAGCCCAAATTAATTTACTTCGCAAACAGAAATGAGTTTAAAACCTTTTCAATTATTTGAAATCCCCTTTTACCATAAGCTTGCAAAACTTATTTACGGAAGCAATTTTTATCAACTTCAGGGTGAGTTAATAAACAATCTTAATGAAAAAAACATTTTGATAATTGGACCCGGAAATGGAGATTTACTGCAGTACTTGGACAAAAAAATTAAATACACTTTTATTGAAAAGTCAAAAACTTTTTCTCATGAACTTCAAAAAAAAATAGATGAATCTATAGGAATAAATTCTGAATTAATTTTTGGTGATTTTCTGAAAATTAACATCCTAAAAAAGTTCGATGCAGTTGTTTGTCCTTTTTTTCTCGATCTACTAAACCCTACTGAAATGAAATTAGTTTCAGAAAAATTTCAATATTTATTAAACCCAAATGGTCAAATTTTAATTTTAGATTTTAAGAAGTCTGAAACTTTTATAGAGAAAATACACATAAAGTTTCTTTACTTTATTTTTAGAAAAACAGATGGAATTTTTGGTAACGAGATTTTAGAATTTGAAAACCATAATTTTAAAGAAAATAAAATAGTAATTTATAAAAAGAGTTTTTTTTATAAACTTGAGGCCAAAGTGTACGAAAAGAAAACTAACAATGCCTGAATAATCATTGTGCCCTCCACCAAAAAAGAATAATAAAACTCAGATGAATCTTTATTGGCCTTCCAAATAATAAATCCTGCAATTATTAGTGAAACAGTAATAGGATATAAAAATAAAATTGGTTGAAATTTAAGCAACACCAAATTCACAATAAGCGAAAACCCTAAAAAAATCAGGGCAATTATTTTTGACTTTTTTATACCGAAAACCAGCGGAAATGTTTTTAGTTTAGAATGAGAATCAAATTGGTAATCTCTAATATCAAAAGGAATGGTAATGGCTAAAATAAAAAAGAATCTTTCGAGAATCTGCAACAAGTAGATAGCTTTAAATTCAAAATTCTTATTTCCTAAAATTACTGTTACATAAGAAACTACTCCTGCTATCAATAATGCTTTTAAGTACGGTAAATCTCTTAACCTTAACCATCTTTTAGATGTTGGTATAATTGGAATAACATATCCTATTGTTACTATGCTTGGAACGATTAATCTAGGAATTGAAATCTCGGCAAAAACCTGATAAAACAAAAGCCCACAAATCAAAAATGAACTTGCAATTAAAGCAACCAAGAAGGTTTTATTTTTTATTGCCCATTGGTGACGCTCACCTATATCAGATTTCAATACCCGGCTTAAGCCTCTTATTCTATGGGCATTGTAAACAAAAAGAGTAGAAAAATATACAAGTAAAACTACCTGAAAGTTGCGCGACTGATATATTATTTGAGTTTGCCAAACCAACAAGGCAACAGGCAAAGCCACATAAATATTGGAAAATATTAATCCGTTTAAGTAAAATCGCAAGAAATTAGTTTATAGCATAGAATGCGCCAACACCTGCTACAGTGCCAAGTAAACTTCCTTTTAAAGCTTGGAAAAACCTTTTTGATTTGGTTGTTTTATGATATCCTGTAAGATAAGCAGGCTCGTTCAATAACTTAGGGTCTCTAGAATAAGATTCTTTAGGGTGAATTTTATGAATACTTGTTACAATAGGGTAAATTAAAGGTACTGAAACTAACACAAAGCTTTGAGCCAAAAAATAACCACCAACTGCGCTAACACCAATACCTGAGAAAAATGCCCATTTACCTTTGTAATGCTCCATTGCATCTTGAGCTCCCCAAATAAAATACCTCATTTCTTGTTCAGACAAGTAATTACCAATAGCAGAATCTCTTTTATACATTACAGTTTCTTTTCCATCTTTTGTAAAAGAGAAAACTCTATAACTTTCCAACTCAACAGTTTTGGTAGAATTGCCTTTGGTCATTTCGTATTTTAGGTTATTCCTGTTATGATCTACAACATTACCTTCTAAAGCATGACCCGATAACATCAATATTTTATCTTGTCCGATAGCCGAAATAGAAGCAAAAACAAATAGAAATAATAAAAATTTTTTCATCGGTGGTAAAGTCTGAATTTTTAGATTGGGCTCAAATATAATTTTTTTGGTTTATATCAATTTAATTCTGTTTTAAAGAAAACTTTATGGGTCTTTTTAGAGTTATATTTGCCACCTTAAAAATGACGCAATGTTTACTGAAAATTTTGAAAAAAGGCACATTGGTATAAATAACAATACCCTGCCAAAAATGCTAAGCACTGTTGGAGTATCATCTTTAGATGAACTCGTTGAGAAAACTGTGCCTAAATCTATATTGCTTAAATCTCCTCTTAATCTACCCAAAGGAATTTCGGAGTACGAATTTCTAAAAGAAATGGATGAACACGGAGCTAAAAACAAACTTTTTAAAACTTACATTGGCTTAGGATATTATGATTGCATAGTACCTTCAGTTGTAAAAAGAAATATATTAGAAAATCCAGGGTGGTACACAGCTTACACGCCTTATCAAGCAGAAATTTCTCAAGGTAGACTAGAAGCTTTATTGAATTTTCAAACAATGGTTTCTGATTTGACTGGATTAGAAATTGCAAATGCCTCTCTTTTAGATGAGTCAACAGCAGCTGCAGAAGCCATGCTAATGTTTTACCATTCTAGAAGTAGAAATAAAGTTAAAGCCAATGCCAACGATTTTTTTGTTTCCGATTCTGTTTTTCCTCAAACCATTGAGGTTTTAAAAACTAGAGCAGTTCCCGTAGGAATCAATATAATTATTGGTAATTACAAGGAATTTGTAATGTCTGAGTCGGTATTTGGAGCACTAATTCAGTTTCCAGATATGTTTGGAGAAATAAACGATTACAAGCAATTTACCGAAACTGCTCACCAAAACGAAGCAAGTGTGGTGGTAGCTTCAGATTTAATGAGCTTAACCATGATTACACCTCCTGGAGAGTGGGGTGCAGATGTTGTGGTTGGTAATTCTCAAAGGTTTGGAGTTCCGATGGGATATGGAGGACCTCATGCTGGCTTTTTTGCCACCAAAGAAGATTTTAAAAGGAATATTCCGGGAAGAATTATTGGTGTTTCTATTGATCGTGAAGGCAAACGAGGCTTGAGAATGGCTTTACAAACTCGTGAGCAACATATTAGAAGAGATAAAGCAACATCTAATATTTGTACAGCTCAAGCACTATTAGCTATTATGGCCAGTATGTATGCTGTTTATCATGGACCAGATGGATTAAAAAACATTGCACAAAACATTAATAAAAATGCCTTTCAACTGGCTCATAATTTAAAATCATTAGGTTATACTATTGAAAATCAAAACTTTTTCGACACAATTAACATTACTCTTCCAAATGAAGTTACTCAGGAAAAAATCAAGCGAAAAGCTTTAGAAAGTCACATAAATTTTAGATACTCAAGTTTTAACCAAGTTGGCATTTCAATAAACGAAACAACATCTGAAGAAGATATTTTAGAAATTTTCAATGTTTTTAAAGAGGCAATAAAAAATGAAACCAATGAATTTGAACATATTTCCCAAGGAAAATCCTTTGACGATAAGTTCGAGAGAAGTTCTTCTTTTTTAACGCACCCTGTTTTTCACTCTTATCATTCTGAATCTGAAATGATGAGATACATTAAAAGTTTAGAGAATAAAGACATTTCATTAACACATTCAATGATTTCACTTGGTTCATGCACTATGAAGTTAAATGCTGCATCTGAACTTTACCCTATTAGCATGCCCGAGTTTGCTAACCTGCATCCATTTGTTCCTAAAGATCAGGCTTCTGGTTATCATGAAATTATTGATGATCTAGAAAAATGGCTTTGTGAAGTTACCGGTTTTGCCGGAATGTCTTTTCAACCAAATTCTGGAGCTCAAGGCGAATATGCCGGACTTATGGTTATTAGAGAATACCACATTAGCCGAGGCGAGGCTCATAGAAATGTTGCTATTATTCCATCTTCTGCTCATGGAACAAACCCAGCAAGTGCTGTAATGGCAGGCATGAAAGTGGTTGTTGTAAAATGCGATGAAAATGGAAATATTGACTTGGATGATTTAAAAGCCAAATCAGAAGCCAATGCAGAAAACCTTTCTGCCTTAATGGTAACTTACCCATCAACTCATGGAGTTTTTGAAGAGTCTATTATTGAAATAACCGAAACCATTCATAAACATGGTGGTCAAGTTTATATGGATGGTGCAAATATGAATGCACAAGTTGGACTAACAAATCCAGCAAATATTGGTGCAGATGTTTGTCATTTAAATCTACATAAAACCTTTGCCATACCTCATGGTGGAGGTGGCCCTGGTGTTGGCCCAATTGGCGTTGCAAGACACTTAACCCCATTTTTACCTGGCCACAGCATTATACCAACTGGAGGAAGAAATTCGATGTCTGCAGTTTCATCTGCACCTTTTGGAAGTGCTTTGATATTGCTAATTTCTTATGGCTACTTAAAAATGTTAGGTCGCGATGGCATTAAAAAAGCTACGCAAGCTGCTATTTTAAATGCAAACTATTTAAGAGTAAAACTAGAAAATGAATTTCCAATTTTATACAAAGGAAAAAATGGAATGGCCGCCCATGAAATGATTATTGATTTTAAAGAATTTAAAAAAACAGCAGGTGTGGAAGTTGAGGATATCGCCAAAAGGTTGATGGATTATGGTTTTCATGCACCTACAGTTTCTTTTCCTGTTGCAGGCACTCTAATGGTTGAACCAACAGAAAGTGAATCTATGGCTGAGTTAGATAGGTTTATTGAAGCCATGTTAAGCATTAAGCAAGAAATAAAAGAAATTGAATTAGGAATTGTTGATATGCAAGACAATGTTTTAAAAAGAGCGCCTCATCCAGCAGATGTGGTTATTAGCGATAATTGGAACAGAAGCTATTCAAGAGAAAAGGCTGTTTACCCTTTAGGATGGGTAAAAGATAGAAAATATTGGCCTCCAGTATCCAGAATAGATAATGCTTATGGCGATAGAAATTTAATTTGTACTTGTCCGCCCATAGAGGAATATGCATAAGTAAGATTTTGTTATGCTATTGACATTAATGAATAATTTTTGGAGCCTATATTAAATTTCCATTAAATTTGTGTAATTGAAAACCCTTTGTAAAATTTAAACAATTAAGTATGAAAAGAATCAGTACATTTTTAAGTTTGATGTTTGTTGGGAGTGCATTATTTGCTCAAAGCCCATTAAAACCAAACAATGGTGTAGCTTTCACCGACGCTAATTTAAAAGCTCCCGATGCAGACAGGGTTATTGCAACTGCGAAAACTAAATCTGGTGCTCCTTCGTGTGGTTCAGTTATTTATTCATTCGATTTTGCCAGCGGTATTCCTGCAGGTTGGGCCAATTATGGAACTCCTTCAGCTGCTTTATGGGAATATAGAGGACCAGGAACCACACCTGATAACAATACAGGAGGTAGGGGTGCATTTTCTTCTGGAGACCCTTTAGTTTCATCTTCATCTGCCAATGGCTTTATGATTTTTGATTCTGACTTTTTAGACAATAACGGTAGTTCTGCTACAATGGGTCAAGGTGCTGCTCCTGCTCCTCACGTAGGTGTTTTAGCAACATCTCCTTTAGATTTTTCTAATTACCCTGCAGTTTCTATTAATTTAGAAAGTTATGCAAGAACTTTTTATGGCCAACAATGGCTTATATTTTCAACTGATGGAGGTGTAAATTTCACTGACTCTATTCAATTGCATGCTGACCTTGCAGTAAATGCCGGGTCTGATAATCCTGTATTATATTCAATTAATGTTTCTGCAGAAATTGGAGGACAATCCAATGTTGTTGTAGGATTTTTATTTGATGGTACTCCTGGAAACGCAAACGGAAATGGTTATTATGAATGGTTGTTTGATGATGTAGCTTTTACTGAAACTCCAGATAATGACTTAGCTATTGCTGATTGGGATGTTGACCAAGGAACTAAATTAGGTTTATATGGCTCTACTCCAATTAACGAAGTTGAAGAGTTTGTTTTTTCAGTTTTGGCTGAAAACAAAGGAGCTGCTGGTACTGGCTCTGCTAACCTTGATGTAGAAACATTTAACTTAACAGGTTCAGTAAATCAATCTAACACTATGGGTGGAGCACTTGCATCAGCTGCAACATTGGTAATTAATGAGGCAGCAGGTTATACACCTGTTGATACAGGTTTTTATGATGTTACTGTTAACCTAAGTGGTGATTCAGTTGATTGTAATCCAGTTGATAATTCAGTTGATTATTTCTACTATATATCTGAAGAAGAAGATTTGTATGCACTTGACCACTTCTCAGTTAGTTCTTACTTAGGAACAAACTCATTTACTGGTGGTGAAGATGGATTCCAAATGTTAAACATTTACGAATTTCAAGATACTTTTTATTTGAAAAACGTTTGGATGAGAGTATCAGCTTTAACTACTGAAGGAGCAACTGGATATATCGTAATTTATGATACAACTGGAGCTACTTATGGCGGTGGTGGCCAATTTGCCACTCAATCTTCACCTTTATACAAATCTGATGAGTACACTTTCACAGCTCAAGATGGACCTAATGGTTTTACTGCAATTCCATGTAATTTTAAAATTCCTCCTGGTGGATACTATATTGGTGTTGAAGCCTATTCTACAGGTAACATTGATACTGTAAGAATTGCAATTGATGAAACAATGCCTCAAGATCCTTATGCTAGTTTAATTTATATTCTAAATTCTGGTTTATATACTAACCCAGATGCATTTATGATTAGATTAAACCAAACAAATTGTACTGGTGTTAATATCTCAATTACAGGTACTGTTACTGATAACCAAACTGTTGGAGCTATCAACAACGTTCAAATTACAGGTGGAGAAGCACCTTATGCAATTTCTTGGACTGGGCCTAACTTGTTTACTTCTCAAGCTCAAAACTTAAATACTGTTACTAATCAAGGTACATATACTATTAGTGCTGTAGATAGAAATGGTTGTGATGCTAGCCAATCTTTTACAGTTGGTGGTATTGTAAGTACTGGAGATGTTAATGGAAAGGTTGCTATGGATGTTTATCCTAACCCATCAAACGGTTTATTCAACTTAAACTTTAACAACATTAAAGCAGGTTCTTACAATGTTGAAGTAAGAAACATGGTTGGCCAAGTGGTTCATACAGGTTCTGTTCAATTAACCAAAGATGGAAACACAACTTTAGATTTATCTAATATTTCTAAAGGTGCTTACTTGTTAAATATTTCAGGTAAAAATGTTGAAATCAATGAAAGTATTGTTATTAAGTAATTAATAATAAAATTTCTTTAAAAAGCCTCCAAGCAAATGCTTGGAGGCTTTTTTTTTATATTTGATTTAAACTCAATAACCAACAATTATTATGAAAAAATTATTTTCTCTAGGGTTAAGCCTAAGTTTAATGTTTGGTATAAATGCCCAAAACAATAACTTTAACAAAAAAGGAATCCATAGTTCAGATGATATTTTATTAAAATCTGAGGTAATTAATCACAAAACTTTTAGTAAAAAATCTGCTCCAGCTAATTGCGGTTCAGTTATTTACAATTTCGACTTTTCGGCAGGTATTCCTGCAGGTTGGACAAATTTTGGTTCTCCTTCTGCTGCTTTATGGGAATATAGAGGACCTGGAACAACTCCAGATGTTACTGTTGGTTCAAGAGGAGCATATGTAAGTACTAGAGGACCTATTACTTCCTCTTCTGCATCTAATGGTTTTATGATATTTGACTCAGACTTTCTAGATAGTAACGGAGATCCATCTACTATGGGACAAGGTGTTGCTCCTGCTCCACATACAGGAAATTTAACTACTTCTCCCCTAGACTTTTCAAGTTATCCTGCAGTAAGCATTAACCTTGAAAGCTATGCAAGAACATTTTACGGTCAACAATGGATTTTGATTTCTCTTGATGGAGGAATTAATTACCTAGATTCTATTCAATTGCATAGTGATTTAGATGTAAATGCCGAATCTGATAATGCAACAAGTTATAGCTTTAACATTAGCTCAATTGTGGGTGGGCAAAGCAATGTTGTTTTTAATTTTTATTTTGACGGAACACCCGGTAACGCCAATGGAAATGGATACTATTTCTGGATGCTTGATGACATTACTTTTGTTGAATCTCCTGATTATGATATTTCTATTGCTGATTGGGATGCAGATCAAGGCACAAAAAGAGGTTTATATGGCTCTACTCCTATTAATGAAGTAAAGGAACTTATTGTTTCTGTTTTGGCTGAAAACAAAGGTGTAAAAGATTACACAAGCGTTAACTTAAATGTAGAAACATCAAATTTTACCGGGAATATTAATTCATCCAATACTCCTTTCGGATTAATTACAAGTGGAGGAAATGCTACCATTGATGAAGTTTCTGGTTTTACTCCTACAGATACTGGCTTTTATGATGTAAACATCTTAATTTCTGGAGATAGTGCTGATTGTGAGCCGATGAATAATGAAAGAAGTTACCGCTATTATGTTTCTGCAAAGGAAGAATCTTATGCATTAGATCACGGTGAAATAAGTTCATATATTGGAACAAATTCTTTTACAGGCGGTGAAGATGGTTTTCAAATGTTAAATATTTACGAATTTCAAGATACTTTTTACTTAAAAAATATTTGGATGCAACTTTCTTCATTAACTACCGAAGGAGCAGCCTTGTATGTTGTGGTTTATGACTCAACTGGAGCAACATTTGGGGGTGGCGGCCAATTTGTAAATCAAAGTGCTCCATTATATAAATCTCAAGAATATACTATAACAGCCCAAGACCCAATAAACCTTTTCGCAACAATACCTTGTAACTTTAAAATACCTCCTGGTGGCTACTACATTGGAGTAGAAGCTTACACAACTGGTGCAATTGACACAGTAAGAATTGCTGTTGATCAATCAGCCCCACAAGACCCTTATGCTAGTTTAGTTTATATCTTAAATACAGGTTTATATACCAACCCAGACGCCATGCATATTAGACTTAATCAAACCAATTGCTCTGGCGTAAACATAACCATTAGCGCTACGGTTGAACAATCTTCAACTGTTGGTTCCATAAAACAAGTTACCATTAATGGTGGTGAAGCACCTTATGCCATTGAATGGACAGGGCCAAACTTTTTTACCTCTCAGGCACAAAACTTAAATACAATTACCAAGCAAGGTACTTACAAAATAAGTGTAGTAGACAAAAATGGATGTGATGCACAAAAATCATTTGATGTATTTGGAAGTGTTTCGAATAATGACTTTAATGTAAATAATAACCTAGAAATTTACCCTAACCCATCTGAAGGTTTATTCAACTTAAATTTTAATAATATTAAAGCTGGTTCTTACAATATTGAAGTAAGAAACATGGTTGGCCAAATGGTTCACAACAGTTCTATTCAATTAACCAAAGATGGAAACACTACTTTAGATTTATCTAATATTTCTAAAGGTGCTTACTTGCTAAATATTTCAGGTAAAAATGTTGAAATCAACGAGAGTATTGTTATTAAGTAATTTATAATAAAAATTCTTTAAAAAGCCTCCAAGTAAATGCTTGGAGGCTTTTTTTTTGAAATACCTCAAGTAATAAAATTCATGAGATAAATAATAATTCACGAATTTGTATTTTTACCCAAATGCTTTGTATGAAAAAATTATTACTTCTCGCTATTGCTTGTTTGCCATCGTTAATATTCGGGCAATCTTTATCAAAAGCAACCAGCATTCAAATTGCAGCTGAACCAAATAAATCGATAAGCTTTAGTGCTTCTGGTGCAACACCAGACACAGTTTTTTACGAAGATTTTAATGGAAGTTTAGGCAATTGGACAACATCAGTACAAAAAGGTCCTGGCGGGTTTACATGGAACAACACTTCACCTGGCGGACAATATACCAATGAACCATTAATTTTCTCATCATCTTCGAGCAATGGGGTTATGCAATTAAGGGCCGATTATTTAAACACCCCGGGTAACGCAAGCAGCTTTAAAGTAATTACAGCTTTTGCAAAATCACCAGCTATAAATACTATTGGTTACCCAGAATTATTCCTAGAATTCGAACATTACTTTAGGCCATTTACAAACACCGTTTTAACAGTAGCTGTTAGTTCTGATGGTAATACTTGGCAAGAGTTTTCGGTAAGAAATGGCATTGCTGCAAATTCTGCATCTGCAAATCCTGTAATCGAAAAAATTCCTGTTGGCCAATATATTGGAAATCAAGCAACAGCTTACATAAGATTTGCATGGAAAAACGAAACACATTATTTCTGGCAAATTGATGATGTAAGGCTCGTTACGCCGCCTGCCTATGATTTAAAGCTTGAAGGAGCATTTTACAACACTACAGCTGATTCAACTCAGGTTAATGAGTTTTATACCCGTATCCCGCTAAGGCAAGCCAACACCGAAGAAATTTACTTTGGTACCAAAGTAACCAACAACGGGTATTTGCCGCAAACCAATGTAAAAGTAAATGCAAATATTGCTGGCCCTCAAATAAACTTTAACCAGCAATCTACAGGAGTTAATATTCAACCTGCCTCGGTTAATGTTCCTTTAGAATTAAATACACCTTTTAAGTTTTTTGATGGACAAGGAACCTATTCTGGAAGTATTTCTGTTAGTTCTGATTCGGCAGATTTTACTCCTTCAGACAATACTGATTTATTCTCTGTTGTGGTTACTGATACCGTTTATGCAAGAGACGATAATTTGCTTACAACCATCAACAACAGAGCGCCTGGAACTATTTTATGCAATGCATTCGAAATTCATAGGCAAGACACAGCAACCTCTTTAAGTGCTTACATTTATAACTCCACTACCAACCCCAGTGCAGGGAGCACGATAAAAATGTATTTATTCGACGAAGATTTCAATGTAGTTAAGCAAACTTCAGATTTTACCATTTCATTTAGTGGGTGGCAAAACTTATCAATTGGAAAAACCGCCTTACCTCCAGGAAAATACCATGTTGGTTTAGAGTGTATTTTAGGTTCTGTTTGGGTTGGAATAGACAATGATAGAGTTCCTCCAATAGGGTCTAGTTGGGAAGCATCAGGTGTAACCACAGGTACTGGCGGTGCTGATGGAACTTGGAGCGAATCTTCTTTTCCTAGCATTCCTTTTATAAGGTTGCATGTGGTAGATTACGATTGCAATCCTTTTGTAACCACTTTAAATACTTACACTACTTCTACCTGTAATGGTAATGATGGTAAAATTACGGTAAATCACCAAAGAGGTACACCGCCTTTTAATTATGTGTGGTCAGCATTAAATTCAGGAAATTCAATTTCAGGAGGCCAAGGTACCGATTCAATTTTTGGACTAAACCCAGGGAATTATAGATTAAAAATTACTGACGCCTCTGGCTGCAATGAAACCCACATTTTAAATTTAAGCAATGGTGGCGCTCCAATTTTAAGATCGGTAGAAGTTGAAGAAGAAAACTGTTATGGCTTTAATGATGGATCAATAGATGTTAAATTATCTGGCGGAACTTCTCCTTTTAACTTTGCTTGGAGCGATGGCTCAAGCGGTGTTGGCTTAAGTAAATTAGAAAATATTGGAGAAGGAGATTATACAGTTACAGTTACAGATGGTGGAACTTTAGGATGTACCTATGTAGATACCTTTTATGTTCCCGGGCCTTTGTTTCCTATTAATGTTACCAAATTTGTAACCAACGAAAGTTGCGACAGCTGCAACAATGGCATCATGAGCTTTTTTGTAAATGGCGGCACTCACCCTTATAATTATTCTTTTTCTGGAGCAAGTTCAGTTCCGCCAGGAAGTATTGATTTACCCAACCAATCAATAAACTTTAACAATTTAGTACCCGGCCCTTATAACCTGTATATTACCGATGCAAACGGATGTCAATACCAAACTACTGTTGATGTTGAAAAATTTGACCCTACTATTGGAATTAACTTTGTTGCTCAAAGCAGTTTTATTGATGTTTTCCCAAATCCTACTAAAAAACAATTTACCTTGAAATTAAACCAATTACAACAATCGATTTATTGGGAGTTATTTGATTTACAAGGAAAAGTTGTGAAAAGCATTTATCAAAACCAACCTTTGGTAGTTGTTGATTTGGATGAGATTTCAAATGGAATTTATTTCTTAAAAGGTGTTTATGAAAATAAACCCATAACCCTTAAAGTAATAAAGGAGTAGAAAATTACTTTACTAATTCTTTGATAAATTTAGAAGCATAAACAAAACTTCGAACCTCTTCTTCTTCGGTTTTTAAGATTTCTTTGTTGTTGCCTTCCCATTTTTTTTCGCCTTTAAAAAGGAAAAATATTTTATCTCCAATTTCTATTACTGAGTTCATATCATGGGTAACTACAATGGTTGTCATATCGAACTCAACAGTTAAGCTTTTAATTAATTCATCAATTAAAATAGAAGTTTGAGGATCTAAACCAGAGTTTGGTTCATCGCAAAAAAGATACTTTGGGTTCATGGCTATAGCGCGAGCTATCCCTACCCTCTTTTTCATTCCACCACTTAACTCAGATGGAAACAACTTGTTGGTTCCGGGTAAACCTACTCTTTCTAGACAATAATTTGCTCTGTCGAGCATTTCCTTTGCAGTTTGTTTTGAAAACATTTGCATTGGAAATTTTATGTTGTCTTCAACCGAAAGCGAATCGAATAAAGCGCTGCCTTGAAACATAAATCCGATTTCGCGTCTTATTTCTTTTCGCTGATTTACATTCATGGTAGAAAAGTTTTTTCCATTGTACAAAACTTCTCCTGAGTCAACTTCATGCAACCCAACAATACATTTTGTAATGGTAGTTTTTCCTGAACCGCTTGCTCCTATCAATAAATTGGTTTTACCCTTTTCAAAAACACAAGAAATATCTTTGAGTACGTGATTACTTCCAAATGACTTTACGATATTTTTTATTTCTATCATATTAGCAACAATTGGGTAATAACATAATTAAGAAGCAACACCACAATAGAAGAATAAACAACGGCTTGGGTGCTTGATTTACCAACTTCTAAAGCTCCTCCAGAAGTATAAAATCCATGATATGCAGGAATAGAAGTTATCGCGAAAGCAAAAAACAAGGTTTTTATTAAAGCATAGGTCACACTAAAAGGAATAAAATCGTAAGAAATACCATAAATATATTCTGATGGATCTAATAATCCTGAATAAAGACTAACCAAATATCCTGAGCTTACTCCTAAAAACATGCTAATAACCACCAAAAAAGGAAGAATAAAAACTGCAGCAACAATTTTGGGTAAAATTAAATAGCCCGGAGCGTTTACTCCCATAATTACCAAAGCATCAATTTGCTCTGTAACCCTCATGCTACCTATTTTTGATGCTATGTTAGAACCAATTTTACCTGCTAGAATTAATGCAATAATAGTTGGTGAAAACTCTTTAATAACGGCTTCTCGAGTGGTATAACCTACGGTATAAGCAGGAACCCAAGAGCCTTCTATATTGGCAGCAGTTTGAATGGTAATAACTGCACCCATAAACAAAGAGATTATGGCGGTTATGCCCAATGAGCCAATACCCAACTCATAAATTTCATCGATAATAAGGTTCCAATAAATTGATGCTTTTTCGGGTTTGGTAAATACTTTTCCCAAAAGCATAAAATATCTTCCTAAATGGTATAGAAAATTCATTGCCTCAAAAATAACATTAAAACCTGCTGTTAATAATTGAAAAAAACTAACCCATAAACAATTTAAAGTGAAAATATGTATTGGTATTTTTGAACCATGAAGAAGTACGGAATTGTTTTTATTTTTTTTACCGCTCTTTTGGTAAGTTCTTGCGCCATATTTAAAAAGGCAGATAAGTGTAACTGCCCAGACCAAGCTCCTTCAAAAGCAAAAAAAACATCAAGGCAATACAAATAATTTGAACCGCGAAACTTTTACCCAAAACTTACAGCCTTTTCTTCCTGTTGGCACCACCGACATGGTTTTTGACTTGGTAAAAGATGTAAAGTTGAAATTGAAAATTACCAAATCAAGAAGTACAAAGTTTGGTGATTATCGCTCCCCTTATAAGGTAGATTACCACACCATAACCATAAATGGCAATATGAATCCTTTGGCCTTTTTAATCACTTTGGTGCATGAAATTGCCCACCTAAAAGTGTATTTGGGTCACAAGAATCAAGTTTCGCCGCATGGTATAGAATGGAAAAGCACTTTCAAAGATTTAATGATTCCGTTTTTAAACCCTTCTGTTTTTCCTGATGATATTTTAAGGCTTTTGGCTAAACACATGATTAACCCAAAGGCATCTACAACATCTGATGTTAATTTGTATGCAGCTTTAAAAGCACTTAATAAAGAGCCAACAAAACCAATGGTTTCTCAACTAAATATTGGTGATGTTTTTATGTATAAAAATGGCAAATTTGAAAGAGGTGAAAAAAGACGCACAAGAATTATTTGTTTTAAATATCCAACCCAAAAACCTTATTTATTTAGCCCACTAACGGAGGTAGAAATTATCTAATTGTAAAGTAATTATTAAGGCCCAAATACGCTATAATATTTAGTATTTTCGCCAATATTTAAAGGACATGGAAAACACTTATTGCGTAATAATGGCTGGAGGAATTGGAAGTAGGTTTTGGCCAATGAGCACAACCGAAAAGCCAAAACAGTTTTTAGATGTTTTGGGTGTAGGAAAATCTTTGTTAAGGCAAACCTACGAAAGGTTATTACCTGTTTGTCCGCCCGAAAATATTTTGGTTGTTACCAACGAAGCATACAAAAGCTTGGTAGCACAAGATATTCCTGAAATGCTTGAAGAGCATATTTTATGTGAGCCCATGCGAAGAAATACGGCCCCTTGTATAGCTTTTGCTTCATACAAGATAAAAGCTATAAACCCCAACGCAACTATTCTTGTTTGTCCTTCAGACCATTTGGTACTAAAAGAAGAAGCCTTTACCAATACCATGAAATTGGCAGTAGAACAAGCTAGAAACAATGATAGCTTGGTAACCTTAGGCATAAAACCAAATAGACCTGACACAGGTTATGGTTACATTCAATTTATTGAAGAAAATACACACCCTGATGAAAGGGTAAAAAAAGTAAAAACCTTTACCGAAAAACCATCTTTAGAAATTGCCCAACAATTTTTGGAAAGCGGCGATTTTTATTGGAACTCTGGCATATTTATTTTTAATGTGCAAACCATTATTAATTCTTTTGATGAGCATTTGCACGACATGCACATTTTGTTTTCAGAAGGAATAGGAAACTTTTACTCTGAAGGCGAAAAGAGTTTTATTTTAAAAACTTTTCAGCAATGCCCAAATATTTCTATTGACTATGGCGTAATGGAAAAATCAAAAAGTGTTGATGTGGTTTTGGCTGATTTTGGTTGGAGTGACTTGGGTACTTGGGGCTCTTTAAATGAGCAACTTAAAAAAGATGCAGATGGAAATGCAGTAGTTGGAAAAAACGTAAATCTTCATGATTCAAAAGATTGCATTATTCACATGCACGGCAACCAAACAGCTGTTATACAAGGCTTAGAAGATTACATTGTAGTTTTTGCCAACAACACTTTGCTTATTTCAAAAAAGGAAAAAGAGCAAGACATAAAAGGTTTTGTAAATCAACTAAAGTTGAAAAAATAAAAAAGGCCTTTTAAGAATTTTCTCAAAAGGCCTTATCAATTTCTAATTGTTTTCAGACTATAAACTACCAATCATTTTACTTGGGTCAACCCAAGCATCAAATTGCTCGGCAGTTAAATAACCTAAATTAACAGCTTCTTCTTTTAAAGTAGTTCCATTTGCATGGGCTGTTTTGGCGATTTTAGCTGCTTTTTCGTAACCAATATGTGTATTCAAAGCAGTAACCAACATCAGTGAGTTATTTAGTTGTTGCTTGATACGAGCATAATTTGGTTCAATTCCAACTGCACAATTCTCATTAAACGAAACACAAGCTTCACCCAATAATTTGGCAGACATCAATATGTTGTAAGCCATCATTGGTTTAAAAACATTCAATTGAAAATGTCCATTCATTCCCCCTGTGGTTACAGCAACATCGTTACCAATAACTTGAGCACAAACCATAGTTAAAGCTTCGGCTTGGGTTGGATTAACTTTTCCAGGCATAATTGAAGAACCTGGCTCGTTAGCAGGAATTATCAATTCACCAATTCCTGAGCGTGGCCCAGAAGCTAAAAGCCTTACATCATTGGCAATTTTCATCAAACTAACTGCCAATTGTTTTAATGCACCATGTGTTTCTACAATAGCATCGTGAGCTGCCAAAGCTTCAAATTTATTTTCGGCAGTTTTAAATGGATAACCTGTAAATTCTGAAATTTTTTGAGCAACCAATTCTGAGTATCCTTTTGGTGTATTAATTCCTGTTCCTACTGCAGTGCCGCCTAAAGCAACTTCACTTAAGTGAGCTAAAGTATTTCTTAAAGCCTTTAAACCATAATTTAATTGAGCAACAAAACCCGATAATTCTTGTCCAACAGTTAAAGGCGTAGCGTCCATCAAATGAGTTCTTCCAATTTTAACAACATCCATAAAGGCTTTAGATTTTGCTTCTAAAGTATCTCTCAAAACTTCTACCCCGGGTATGGTAGTTTCAACAACCATTTTATAAGCCGCAATATGCATTCCTGTTGGGTATGTATCGTTTGATGATTGAGATTTATTTACATCATCGTTTGGGTGAATTAATGGGGTTCCTTCACCTAAAGTATTTCCTGCAAGAACATGAGCTCTATTTGAAACCACCTCATTTACATTCATGTTAGATTGAGTACCCGAACCTGTTTGCCAAACCACCAATGGAAATTGATCATTTAATTTATCAGCTAAAATTTCATCACAAACTGCAGAAATTAACTCCATTTTTTCTTTTGGCAAAACACCTAACTCGAAATTTGTATAGGCTGCAGCTTTCTTCAAATACGCAAATCCTTTGATAATTTCGTTAGGCATTTGGTGAGTATTTGTGCCTATTTTAAAATTGTTTCTTGACCTCTCGGTTTGGGCGCCCCAATATTTATCGGCAGGTACTTTTACATCGCCAATTGTGTCTTTTTCTATTCTAAAATCCATGATGAAATATTTTTTACAAATGTATGAGTCAAAAAGGTAAAAAAGTGAGTTTTTATTTAAAGTAAAAAGTTAATTTTGGCAAAAATTCAAGGTAATGGCATACTTAGGCACTTTATTATTCTTTTTGGTAATTACAATGGCATTTTGGTTGTTGATTTTTTTGGCAATGTTTATTCCATATTGGATTACCTTACAAGTTATAGATACCTTCAACCCTGAGTTAGGCGAAAGACTTTTTGGCGATAAAAAAGCCTAATAGTTTAAAACAAATTTCTTACATTTTCTGGAGGCCTACCAATTACAGCTTTGTTGTTTGAAACAACAATTGGTCTTTCAATTAATTTCGGGAATTTCAACATAACACCAATCCATTCTTCTTCTGTCAATTCTTGGCCTTTATAGTTTTCTTTGTACTCAGGCTCATCTTTTCTAATTAGGTCTTTAGCTTTAATATTAAGCATTTGTAAAATCTGCCTATACAATTATACAAAACAAAATTCTCCTTCTTTTAACGAATCGGGACAAATTATTTTGGTGGATTCGGCAGGTACTTACACAATTACAATTTTTGATGTGAATGGCTGCCAAAATTCTGACAATGTTGTAATTAGAGAATATCCTGCGCCTACAATTAATTTACCTGACGATACTGCTTTTTGTAAAAACGTAGCCTTTAACCTTAATCTAAATGCTGGGGCTGGTATTAATTATATCTACA